>ENA-UPTB01000002-UPTB01000002.1-human-gut-metagenome-genome-assembly--contig:-NODE-2-length-245711-cov-15.045002_pt1 | contig 245711 bp, 229 predicted proteins | sample MGYA00250046_ERZ773369 | MGnify/ENA primary metagenome ERZ773369 (study PRJEB29103, sample SAMN06111938) | human gut metagenome | biome: human gut; feature: ankylosing spondylitis patient; material... | reverse complement strand
ATCTTGGTATGACAACGAGATCGGTTACTCTAACAAGGTGCTCGAGCTCATCGCTCACATGAAGAAGGTTAACGGTTAATTGATAATCGTAGACATAAGTACAGGCCGTCCAGCATTGCTGGACGGCTTTTTTTATACCCTTGTGTGAGCCCAGGGGCATCTCGGTGGTAAAAATCAGGGCGATTTATTTTGTATTTTTATTGGTTTGCATTACCTTTGTAGCAGATAGACAGCCCTTTGGCCTTGATGAGAGGTGTAGTGTAAGCAGGGCGAAGCTGTCGCAGAAAGAAGCAAATGCAGAAGATGATTACCATATTGGGTCCTACGGCGTCGGGCAAAACCAGTCTGGCTGCCGCCCTTGCCGCGCGTATCGATGCCGAGATTATCAGTGCCGACTCGCGTCAGGTGTATCGTGGCATGACCATCGGCACGGGCAAAGACCTCGACGACTACCGTCAGGGCGACCGCGTGATACCTTACCACCTGATAGATATTTGTGAACCCGGTACCAAGTATAACCTCTTCCAGTATCAGCAGGACTTCCACCTTATTTATAATAATATAGTGGCGCGCGGGGTGCGTCCTATTCTCTGCGGAGGTACGGGTCTCTATATTGAGAGTGTGCTCAAGGGTTACGCCCTGTCGCCCGTGCCACAAAACCAGGCATTGCGTGATGAGCTGGCAGACAAGTCGCTCGCCGAACTCACCGAAATGCTTGAAGACCTGAAGCATCGCAACCATTCGGTGATGCACAACCGGACTGATGTGGACACCGCGCAGCGCGCCATACGCGCCATAGAGATAGAGACCTATAATCTCGAGCACCCCACAGACAACCGCACGCTGCCACCCATAGACTCGGTCATCATCGGAGTGGACATCAATCGCGAGGAGCGTCGCCGCAAGATAACGCAGCGTCTCAAGCAGCGCCTCGAAGAGGGTATGGTCGACGAGATACGCCAGTTGCTCGACCGTGGAATCGCCCCCGAGAATCTTATCTACTATGGTCTGGAATACAAGTTCGTCACCGAGTATGTCATCGGCAAAACCAGTTACGAGGAGATGTTCCGCCAGCTGGAGATAGCCATCCACCAGTTTGCCAAGCGGCAGATGACATGGTTCAGAGGTATGGAGCGCCGCGGCTTTACCATCCACTGGATAGATGCCCTTGACCCCATGGACAGCAAGGTGGCACAGATTATGGACATAGCACATATACAGCCCTAATATAAATAATGTAGAGAAATGGCAGTCAACGAAAACAAATGGGGAGTCATCTATTGCCCCAAACACACTTTCCGCAACAAGTCGCGATGGGATGTCATCGAGCGAGTGTTGCGTGCCCATCGCATAGACTATGACTATGTGCACAGCGAGAGTGCAGGTAGCGTGGACAGATTGGTCAAGATGATGGTCAACAACGGTTACCGCACTATCATCATCGCCGGTGGCGACTCTGCCCTCAACGATGCCGTCAACAGCCTGATGCAGTTTGACGCCGAGGTGCGCCAGCGCGTCTCTCTCGGTGTTATCCCCAATGGTACGATGAATGACTTTGCCCATTACTGGGGTTTCCGTGAGGGCGAGGTTGAGCAGACTGTCGACTGGCTCTGTCAGCGCCGCGTGCGCCGGATTGACGTTGGCCGCATCAACTATCGCAACCGTCATGGCGAGGCTTGTCACCGCTACTTCCTTAACTGCGTCAACGTGGGACTTATTGCCGCCATTATGAATATGCGCAGTCAGACGCGCCAACTCTTGGGTTCGCGCACCCTGTCGTTTATCTTCTCCTTTATCCTCATGATATTCCAGCGTCTGGAGTACAAGATGCGTCTGCGTATCAATGATGACAAGATAGAGCGCAAGGTGATGACGGTGTGTGTGGGCAATGCCCTTGGCTACGGACAGACTCCCAACGCCGTGCCCTACAATGGCCTGCTCGATGTGTCGGTGGTCTATCATCCCGAGATTACCCAACTCTTTGAGGGATGGTATCTCTTCCTGCGCGGCAAGTTCCTCAACTCGCGCAGCGTTCATCCCTACCGCACGCGCGAGGTAACTTTCGACGAGATATCCCAGTCGCTGGTTAGCGTCGATGGCCGTCTGATGAACAGTCCCATGGCTCCCCTCAAGGTGAGGGTAGAGCAGGAGGTCATCAACTTTCTCATCCCCGAGTAGGCGATAACTCCCACACTCAGAATAACGCAAAGGCATGCCCTATATATAATAGGTGGCATGCCTTTGTTGGTATATTTCATCGGCGGAAATGACATCAACTCTCGGGCGGTTATCTATAATACTGCCGAATTTATTTTTTTTTTGCAAATAGTTTATGAAAAATTTGCTTATCTGCATGGAATGTAGTATTTTTGAATGAGCATAAGCGAGCGCTCGTCGCTTGCTTCTAAAAACGAACAACTATTAATTAAATCTTGACATAAGTTTATGAGTTATCTTAAGTTTGAGAAAACTCTTATGACTAACCTCGAAGAGTCGTTGCCAAAGGAGTTGCTACGCACCAACCGCTCGGGAGCCTACTCGTGTTCCACCGTGGTAGAGTGTAACACTCGCAAGTATCATGGACTGCTTGTCGTGCCCGTTCCCGAGCTCGACGACGAGAACCATGTACTGCTTTCGTCGCTCGACGTGACAGTGATACAGCATGGAGCCAAGTTCAACCTGGGTCTCCATAAGTATCAGGGCAACAACTTCAGTCCCAAGGGTCATAAGTATATTCGTGAGTTTGATTGTGACAAAGTGCCCACCACGCTGTATCGCGTCGGTGGCGTAATTCTGAAGCGCGAAGTGGTGTTCCAGCATTATGAGGACCGCATCCTTATCCGCTACACGCTGGTAGATGCCCACTCTGCCACCACGCTGCGTTTCCGTCCGTTCCTGGCTTTCCGCAGTGTGCGCCAGTTTACCCATGAGAATTCGGTGGCTTCGCGCGAGTATTTTCAGGTAGACAATGGCATCAAGACCTGTATGTATGCCGGCTACCCCGACCTCTATATGCAGTTCTCCAAGAAGAACGAGTTTCACTTCGTTCCCGACTGGTACCGCGGAGTCGAATATCCAAAGGAGCAGGAGCGTGGCTACGCTTCCAATGAGGACCTCTACGTGCCCGGATATTTCGAGATGAACATCAAGAAGGGCGAGAGCATCGTCTTTGCCGCTTCCACATCGCAGAGCAAGACCTCCGGTCTGAAGCGGTTGTTCGATGCCGAAGTCGAAGAGCGCACCCCGCGCGACAACTTCTTCCACTGTCTCGTCAATGCCGCCCACCAGTTCCATATCCATGAGAAGAACGACGACCGATATATCCTGGCCGGCTATCCTTGGTTCAAGAGCCGCGCCCGCGATACGTTCATAGCACTGCCCGGTCTCACTCTCTCCATCGAGGAAGACGAGTACTTCGACCTGGTGATGAAGACTGCCGAGGTGGCGCTGCGCGAGTTTATGGAAGGCAAGCCCATCACCAAGCATATCTATGAGATAGAGCAACCCGATGTGCCCCTCTGGGCTATCTGGGCCATCCAGCAGTACGCCAAGGAGTGTGGCCGCGAGAAGTGTGCCAAGAAGTATGGCGCCCTTGTCATCGATATTCTCAAGTATATCGAGAGCGACGGCCATCCTAACCTCAAGCTCCACGACAACGGCTTGCTCTATGCGCAGAGTTCGCATGGCGAGGCCATCACCTGGATGAACTCCGTGGCCAACGGTCGTCTCGTTGTTCCCCGTACAGGCTACATTGTCGAGTTCAACGCCCTGTGGTACAATGCGCTGCTCTTCGGAGCCTCTCTTCTTGATGAGGGCAATGCCGTGCGCGAACACCTCCAGGCTGTTGCCGCCAATGCCAAGCAGTCATTCCTCGATACATTCCTCAATGAGTATGGCTATCTCTACGACTATGTCGATGGCTATATGGTCGATTGGAGTGTGCGTCCTAACATGATTTTCCCCGTAGCTTTTGACTATTCGCCCCTCAATCAGGAGCAGAAGAAGAGCGTGCTTGACATCTGTACCCGTGAACTGCTCACGCCCAAGGGTCTGCGTACGCTTTCGCCCAAGAGTGGTGGCTACAACCCCATGTATGTAGGTCCTCAGTCACAGCGCGACTATGCTTACCACCAGGGTACGGCATGGCCTTGGCTCGGCGGCTTCTATATGGAGGCTTGTCTGCGCCTCTATAGGCGCACCCGTCTGAGCTTCATCGAGCGCCAGATGGTGGGCTACGAAGACGAAATGTCCAACCATTGCATCGGAACTATCCCCGAGCTCTTCGATGGCAACCCGCCATTCCAGGGCAGAGGCGCTATCTCGTTTGCCATGAACGTGGCAGAGATTCTCAGGGCAATGGAGTTGCTGGAAAAGTATTCATATAAATAATAGGAGGACCGCAAATGAAAGTTTTAATGTTTGGTTGGGAGTATCCTCCTCATGTATATGGTGGACTGGCTACCGCCAACTATGGTATATCTCAAGGTCTGCACGCCCAGGGTGATATAGAGACGATACTCTGTCTGCCCAAACCATGGGGCGATGAAGACCGCAGCGCTGCCAATATCGTGGCGATGAACTGTGTGCCTATCGCCTGGCGCGATGTCGATTACGACTATGTGAAGAATAAGGTGGGTAACATTATGGACCCCGACCTCTACTTCCGCCTGCGCGACCACATCTATTCTGATTTCAATTATATGCACGTCAATGACCTCGGTGCGATGGAGTTTGCCGGTGGATATCCCTCCAATCTCCATCAGGAAATCAATAACTATTCGATTATCGCCGGAGTCGTTGCCCGCACGTTCGATTACGACATCATCCATGCCCACGACTGGCTTACCTATCCCGCCGGCATCCATGCCAAGAAGGTTTCGGGCAAGCCCCTGTGCATCCATGTCCATGCCACCGACTTCGACCGTAGCCGTGGCAAGGTCAACCCTACAGTCTTCTCGATAGAGAAAGACGGTATGGACAACGCCGACTGCATCATGTGCGTATCTGAGCTCACCCGCCAGACCGTCATCAACCAGTATCATCAGGACCCCCGCAAGTGCTTCACCGTGCACAACGCTGTGTATCCCCTGCGTCAGGAGCTGGCCGATATTCCTCGTCCCGACCACACCGGAAAGGAGAAGGTAGTGACATTCCTTGGCCGCATCACCATGCAGAAGGGACCTGAGTATTTTGTTGAAGCCGCCAACCTCGTGCTCCACCGCACCCGCAACGTGCGTTTCTGCATGGCCGGTTCGGGCGATATGATGGACCAGATGATTTACCTCGCCGCCGAGCGCGGCATCGCCGACCGTTTCCACTTCCCTGGCTTCATGCGCGGCAAGCAGGTCTATGAGTGTCTCAAGGACTCTGATGTCTACGTGATGCCTTCAGTGAGCGAGCCTTTCGGTATCTCTCCGCTCGAGGCGATGCAGTGTGGCACTCCTTCTATCATCAGTAAGCAGAGCGGTTGTGCCGAGATACTCAACAACTGTATCAAGGTAGACTACTGGGACATCCACGCCATGGCCGACGCCATCTACTCCATCTGCCACAACGAGAGCCTCTTCCATTATCTGCAGACCGAAGGCAAGAACGAGGTCGACCAGATTACTTGGGAGAAGGTAGGCGCATGGATACGAGAACTATATGAGCGCACGCTCAATGGCAATAACTAACAACTAACAAACAACGATTATGAAGACAATTTGTTTATATTTCGAAATACATCAGATTACGCATCTTAAGAGATACCGCTTCTTTGATATCGGTACCGACCATTATTACTATGATGACTACGAGAACGAGCGCGATATCACCGATATCGCCGAGCGTAGCTACATGCCCGCCCTCAATGCCCTTGGCGAAATGATTAAGGAGCATGGCAAGGCCTTCAAGGTAGCCTTCTCGCTCTCGGGCGTAGGTATCGAGCAGCTGGAGATGCACGCGCCCCAGGTGCTTGCCAAGCTGCAGGAGCTCAATGACACCGGCTGCGTGGAGTTCCTCGCCGAGCCTTATTCTCATGGCCTCTCATCACTGGCCAATGAGGAGAGCTTCATCACCGATGTCAAGAAGCAGGTGGAGAAAATCAAGGAGTACTTCAACCAGTCTCCCAAGGTGCTGCGCAATTCCGGCCTCATCTATAGCGATGACATCGGTATGCAGGCAGCCAACATGGGCTTCAAGGGCATGCTCACCGAGGGTGCCAAGCATGTGTTGGGATGGAAATCTCCCCACTACATCTACCACTGTGCCCTCAACCCCAAGCTCAAGTTGCTCTTGCGCGACGTCAACCTTAGCGACGACATCTCTCTGCGTTTCAACAACAGCGACTGGGAGGGCTACCCACTCTTCGCCGACAACTATATCCGCAAGATAGCCGAGTGTCCCGAGGAAGAGCAGTTCTATGGCATCTTCATGAACCTCTCTGCCATCGGCGTGGCCCAGCCTCTGTCGAGCAACATCCTCGAGTTCTTCAAGGCATTGCCCGCCTGCGCCAAGGCACAGGGCATCACCTTCTCCACTCCTTCAGAGGTGTGCGCCAAGATGAAGTCTGTGGGCCAGCTCGATGTTCCTGATACTCTCTCTTGGATGGACGAGGAGCGCGATGTGTCTTGCTGGCTGGGTAACCCCATGCAGCGCGAGGCTTTCAACAAGCTCTACAGCGTAGCCGACCGCGTGCGCATCGCCAACGACCCACGTATCAACCAGGACTGGGACTATCTGCAGGCTACCAATAACTTCTACTTCATCTCCACCAAACCTTCGGGAGTGGCAGTGGATAGAGGTATCTATGCCAGCGCCTTCGATGCGTTCACCAACTATATGAACATCCTCGGCGACTTCATCAACCGTGTCAACAACCTTTATCCTGAGGACATCGACAATGAGGAACTCGAGTCGCTGCTTACCACTATTCGCAACCAGGGCGACGAGATAGAGCTCAAGGATAAGGAGATAGTACGTCTGCAGGCAAAGATTGAAAAGATTGAGGCTGCCAGCGAGAAGCTGCGTGAGCAGGTTGAGGCCAAGACCGCCAAGAAGGCTGCTCCCAAGGCCAAAGCTGCTGCCAAACCTAAGGCTGCCGCCAAGCCCAAGGCTGTGAAGGCCAAGGAAGAGAAGCCTAAGGCAGAAAAGTAAACCAAGCCAAGACCCTCGACCGCAGATAGCGGCAATAGAGGACCAACGGGTACCCTCATAAGTTAAGTGTGACGCACCTTGTGCGTCTGCCACAGAGCGCGAACCATCGTTCCCTCTATGCCAGACACATCAGGGTGCGTTTTTTGTATATCCCTTGCCACGCCTTGTTTCTTCGCTAATGCCGCGGGAGACTTGGTGGTTAAACTTGCCAGTAAAAAGGTAGGAACAGTCATCAATAGGGTAGAGGCAATGTAAAGCAGAATGGTAAAGGGTTGGAGTACTGTGAAGCCAACCAGTAAGCGGACGATATTGATGTAAAGCAAACCAGTAAAAGCCAAGTCTTGCCATTTTCATGTTATCGGCAGAGATTGTAATAACTGCGTTTGTCCTTGATTTATACCATCTTTGGTCATGTCCTGATGCACTCTGCTGGTTCGTATCGTATGTTACGAGCGTACGTACCTTATGTTACGAGCGCTCGTAACAATTGATACGAGTGTTCGTGCCTTTTGATACGTGCCGGCAGAGTTGCTGGCGGGTGTACTACAGATAGTCGCGCAAGTCGTATAGATGGTTTGCGACTAAATAACAAATAATTTGAAAGATTTCTGTTAAAACATTTGGGGAAGTCAAATATATATCCTATTTTTGCCATTATTATTTTGATTTCAACCATTTATTTTGAAATCACCCCGAGGTTGGTCGCATCCTGCACCAACCTCTTTTGCAATATCAGGGAAGCAAATCAGCACTTTTCTTACTTAAAATTTGTCATTTATAAAGAAAAATACTATCTTTGCAGCAATTATTAACAGTATTTACACAATAAATCGCAAGCCTATCGCCTACATTTACTCCAATAGTAAAGAAAGAAATAATGGATGTATATAGCAAGATGACCGATGAAGAGTTGGCCATAGCATACATAAAAGGTGATAATAATGCCTTCGATTTATTGCTCTCACGCAATCAGCAGAGGCTTTATTCCTACATATTGTTCGTTGTCCACGACAGCGAGATGGCAGAAGATGTGTTTCAAGACACGTTTGTCAAAGTCATTATGCGTCTCCAGTCGGGCCAGTATACCTCCTGCGGCAAGTTCTCCGCATGGATTATGCGCATAGCCCACAATGTCATCATGGACTATTATCGCGACCAGCGCATAGAGAGTGTGGTGAGCACGGTCGACAATGAGGACCTTTCTCAGATTGACGGGCGCCATGTGATAGTGCCCAATGTGGAGAGCCGCTATGTCAACGAGCAGGTTTATAGCGACGTTCGGCGCATGATGAACCTCCTGCCGCCATCGCAGCGAGAGGTTATCTTCATGCGGTTCTTTCAGGAAATGTCTTTCAAGGAAATCGCCGAGGCCACCAGCGTAAGCATCAATACCGCTCTTGGTCGTATGCGTTACGCCGTGCTCAACCTGCGGCGCATGGCCAAGTCCAACGGCATCACTCTACAGTTGGACTGACCGTCCAGCGGGCGTTCAGTCTCTTGACTTCAGGCTCAGTATGGTAGCCTCGGGGTCTTCTGCACCGAAGACATAGCTGCCACTTACCAATACATCGGCACCGGCTGCGACGAGCATCGGTGCCGTTTTTCCGTTTACGCCACCGTCTACCTCTATCAGCGGTCTGTGTTCCAGCCGGTCTATCATCTGTCTCAGTCTCCTTACCTTGTCGGTCGAGCTGGTGATAAACGACTGGCCCGAGAAGCCCGGGTTGACGCTCATAATCAGCACCAGGTCTACATCGGAGAGCACCTCCTCGACCATAGCCAGCGGCGTGGCGGGGTTGAGAGCCACTCCGGCTTTCATGCCGGCGCTGTGTATCTCCTGGATGGTGCGGTGCAGATGGGTGCAGGCCTCGGCGTGTACGGTCATCAGCGCTCCGCCGGCATCGGCGACCTGGCGTATATAGTTCTCGGGATGCACGGTCATCATGTGTACATCCAGCGGCTTCTGGCATACCGTGTGTACTGCCTTGATAACGGGCAGTCCAAATGAGATGTTGGGCACAAACACGCCGTCCATCACATCCATGTGCAGCCAGTCGGCTGCGCTGCGGTTTATCATCTCCGAATCTTCGCCCAGCTGTGTAAAGTCGGCCGACAGCAATGAGGGTGATATCAGTATCTCTTTGTTCATCTTATTCTATCATCAAGGTTTAATCAGTTCATACACACATTATATTTCCCATCTTTCATGTGGGCGCGCTGGCAGAGCCGGGCTATCTGTCTGATAAGTTGCAAAGTTTTTTCCGAGGGCTTCACCTCGTTAGGAGTAAAATAGTTCATAGGCATTTCTAATAGTCTTTATATTTGTATAACGCATCTTTTCGGTCTTTATTACATCCGCGTGACATTTTCTTTTGCTCAAAACTGTCACCTGTAGGGTCACGGTCGGTCTGGAGATGACCGCCACCGATACAGCCACGCGCGCGTATATTATAATAGGTATAAGAGGTCGGCTGAGGGCCTCTGTAATAAAATTGCGGTAAATCACAAATTTTTCTTTCAAAAAGTTTGCAGGCTCGTAGATTATCGTTATATTTGCAGCGTAAATAGTAAAGACAATGAAGAATATGGTATCTATAGCATGGTGGTGGCGTAACTCAAGATTGATAAAGTCGTGAGTCGCTCAGCCGTATAGATATCCCGTAGATATAAGAGAAAGGCCTGCCGTAACTTACGACAGGCCTTTTTTCGTAACCCCGAAATTTAGAACCAACACTATAAAAGACAAGACTATGGAGATGAAAGATTATTTGACGCGTGTGCTCCGCCAGGAACGGCTCAGCCGCGAAGAGACCAAGGACATCCTGACAGGCATCACCCGCGACGCCTATCCCGCCGAGCAGATTACGGCCCTCCTTACCGCCATTCAGATGCGCGGAGTGACCGTTGACGAGCTGTTGGGCTTCCGCGACGGCATATTGGAGACCGGCGTGCAGGCCCCGTTGGACTGCGACCGCTATATCGACGTAGTGGGCACTGGCGGCGACCGCAAGAATACATTCAACATCTCTACCACGGCATGCTTCGTCATCGCCGGCGCCGGCTACAAGGTCGCCAAGCATGGCAATTATGCCGCCACCAGCGTGAGCGGAGCCTCCAACGTGATAGCCCTTCACGGTGTGCGCTTTACCAGCGACCTCGACACCCTCAACCGTTCGCTCCACGAGGCAGGCATCGTCTATCTCCATGCCCAGCTCTTCGCCAAGGCCATGAAGCACGTGGCCCCCATCCGCAAGGCGCTGCAGTTTCCCACCGTCTTCAACCTGTTGGGGCCGCTGGTCAATCCCTCTCACCCCAAGGCCCAACTGCTGGGCGTAGCCAACCTCGACCAGATGCGCCTCTACGCCCAGGTCTATCAGCGCTTGGGCATCGACTATGGCATCATCAATAGCATCGACGGCTACGACGAAATCTCGCTCACCGGCGACTTCAAGGTGTCGACCAACCAGTATGAGCGTGTCTTCTCGCCTGCCGACCTGGGCATGCAGGTGGCTCTGCCCGAAGAGCTTCAGGCCGGAGCCACCGAGGAAGAGGCTGCCGCCATCTTCGACAGCGTGCTCAACAATACCTGTCTGCCCGCCCAGAAGAACATCGTGGTCGCCAACGCTGCCTTTGGCATCCAGGTCATGGAGCGCGGGCTGAAGTCTATCGACGAGTGTATCGAGATTGCCCGTGAGAGTATCGACAGCGGTGCTGCCCTCAATGCCTTCCGTCGTTTTGTAACCATCAATTCATAGTCGACATGAGAGATATACTGGAAGAGATAGTCGCCAACAAGCGCGAGGAGATAGCGCAGTTCCACCAGTTGCTGCCCATCACCACGCTGGCCACGCTGACCGAGAAGATGCTCCACATCACCGTGCCCTCGATGCGTCGGGCGCTCATGGAGTCGACTACCGGCATCATCGCCGAGTTCAAGCGCCGTTCGCCCTCGCGTGGCTGGATACACCGCGACGCCCGCGTGAGCGAGGTGGTGCCTGCCTATGAGCAGAGTGGTGCTTCGGCTGTCAGCATCCTTACCGACCGCAACTACTTTGGCGGCTACGACGAGCATATCCAGCAGGCGCGCTTCATGGGCGTCAGCCTCCCCATACTCTACAAGAACTTCGTGGTCGACGAGTACCAGCTCTTCCAGGCCCGCTATTGTGGCGCGTCGGCTGTGCTGCTCATCGCCTCGGTGCTGACCATCGATGAGTGCCGCCGCCTGATGTCGCTTGCCCACCAGCTGGGTCTGGAGGTGCTGCTCGAGATGCACGCCGAGAGCGAACTCGACTATGCTGCCCTCGAGCCCGACATGTATGGCATCAACAACCGCCACCTCGGCACCTTCACCACCGATGTCGACACCAGCTTCCATCTGGCAGAGCGTCTGCCCCATGATGCCTGCAAGGTGAGTGAGAGCGGCATCTCTTCGCCCGATGTCATTGCGCGTCTGCGCGAGTCGGGCTACCGCGGCTTCCTCATCGGCGAGACCTTTATGCGCGAGCCCAGTCCTGGCGACGCCCTCGCCCGTATGGTCGGCCAATTGAACAACCTCAGCAACAACAACCATTAAAACTATACAGACTATGATTATCAAAGTATGCGGCATGACCGATGCCGAGAATATCACAGCCGTCGAGCACTTGGGCGCCGACATGATAGGCATGGTGTTCTATCCCCAGTCTCCACGCTACGTGCAGATGGTGCGCTCTCGCGCCGGAAGCATGCCCGACTACAGCCGTGAGCGGCTCGACCAGCTGCAACGCCACCTCGACGATGGCGCGGCTCCCATGCAGAAGCCTGCCCACGTGCCCCGTGTGGGTGTATTCGTCGACGATATGCCCCAGAACATCGTGACCCGTGTCTACAACTACGGCCTCGACTATGTGCAGTTGCATGGCGACGAGTCGCGCATCACCTGTGACAACCTGCGGCGCACCATCGACCCCGACATCCGTCCGGGACTGCGCATCATCAAGGCCATCCCCGTGGCCGACGCCCGTGACATAGACCGCTGGCGCGAGTATGACGGCGCGGTTGACATGCTGCTCTTCGACACGCGCAGCGACAGCGTAGGAGGCAGCGGCAACCGCTTCGACTGGACGCTGCTCGACCGCTACGACGGCGACATCCCCTTCCTGCTCGGTGGCGGCATCGGGCCCGACGATGTAGACAGGGTACGCGCCTTCCACCATCCCCAGTTTGTCGGCATCGACCTCAACAGCAGGTTTGAAACCCAGCCCGGCATCAAGGACATCCACTTGCTCCGCAACTTTATCAACGCTATACGAAATGAATAAGATAAACAGATTGTTTCAGGATAACACAGACCGTAAACTCCACTCGCTCTACTTCTGCGCGGGTGCCCCTACGGTCGACATGGTGCCCCAGGTGCTGCTCACGCTGCAGCGCCGTGGCATCGATATGGTCGAGGTGGGCATCCCCTTCAACGACCCGCTTGCCGACGGTCCCGTCATTCAGGCGGCAGGCACCGTGGCTCTGCGCAATGGCATTACGCTCGACAAGATATTCAGCCAGATAGACAGCATCAAGGACCAGGTTCGCATCCCTTTGGTACTGATGGGCTATCTCAACGTGGTGATGCACTATGGATATGAAGCCTTCTTCCAGCGCTGCGTGGCTACGGGCGTGTCGGGGTGCATAATTCCCGACCTGCCGTTTGATGATTATCTCAATGTGGTCAAACCCATCGCCGACCGTTACGATGTGCGCGTCATCATGATGATTACGCCCGAGACATCGGCCGAGCGCATACGCCTCATCGACCGCCATACCGACGGGTTCATCTATATGGTATCGAGCGCAGGCATCACCGGCGCCCAACAGAGTTTCGGCGACGCCAAGGTCGACTACTTCCGCCGCATAGACGCCATGCAACTGCGCAACCCGCGCATGATAGGATTTGGAATATCCAACCGGCAGACGCTGGAGAGTGCCCAAGCCTACGCCGCCGGAACCATTATCGGCAGCAAGTTTGTCACTCTGCTCAACGAGACACGCGATGCCGACAAGGCCATAGACAAACTTAATGAAGCATTAGCCCAATGAAATACACAGTAGACAAAAACGGATTTTTCGGTCGTTACGGCGGAGCCTATGTTCCCGAAATATTATACAAGTGTGTGCACGACCTGCAGGATGCTTATCTCGACATCCTCGGCAGCGATGAATTCAAGCGCGAGTACCATCAACTGCTGCGCGACTATGTGGGGCGTCCTTCTCCCCTCTATTATGCCGACCGTATGAGTCGCCGCTATGGTTGCCGCCTTTACCTCAAGCGCGAAGACCTCAACCATACCGGAGCTCACAAAATCAACAACACCATCGGTCAGATACTCCTTGCCCGCCACATGGGCAAGACGCGCATCATCGCCGAAACCGGTGCCGGCCAGCATGGCGTCGCCACAGCCACGGTGTGTGCGCTGATGGGTATGCAGTGTGAAATCTTCATGGGCAAGACCGATGTGGAGCGCCAGCATACCAACGTGGAGCGTATGCGTATGCTCGGTGCCACGGTGCATCCCGTCACCACCGGCAACATGACCCTCAGTGACGCCTGCAGCGAGGCCATCCGCGACTGGTGCAGCCATCCGCGCGACACCTATTACCTCGTCGGGTCGACAATGGGACCTCATCCTTATCCCGATATCGTCGCCAAGATGCAGAGCGTCATCTCCGAAGAAATCAAGTGGCAGCTCCAGGAGAAGACGGGGCGTGACTATCCCGACTTCCTCATTGCCTGTGTGGGTGGAGGCAGCAACGCCGCCGGCACCATCTATCACTACATCGACGACGAGCGTGTGAGCATTGTCCTCGCCGAAGCCGGTGGTCATGGGGTAGACACCGATTACACCGCCGCCACCATCCAGGCTGGTACCGAGGGTATTATCCACGGTGCCCGTACGCTCGTGATGCAGACCGACGACGGCCAGATTAAGGAGGCGTTCACCATCAGCGCCGGACTCGACTATCCTGGTATCGGACCCATGCACGCCGACCTTGCCGAGCGTGGCCGCGAGCAGGTGATAGCCATCAACGACGACGAAGCCATCCGCGCCGGCTACGAACTTACCCGTACCGAGGGCATCATCCCTGCCATCGAGAGCGCCCATGCCGTGGCTGCGCTCAGTCATCTCTGCTTCCGTCCCGAGGATGTGGTCGTTCTCACCGTCTCGGGTCGTGGCGACAAAGATGTAGAAACATATCTCGCCCATAAGGATATGGCAGGCGAGTACGGAGATTTCTAACCCATTATCCGAACAGTCATTATGAGTCATACTTATAATTACCAGACCGTGTCGAGCACCATTCTTGCCGACCTCTATACTCCCGTGGGTGTTTACCTGAGTCTGCGCGGACTCTATCCACAGTCTGCACTCATGGAGAGCAGCGATTACCACAGCCACGATACAGCCCGCTCGTTTATAGCTATCCATCCTATGGCATCGTTTGCAGTGTCCCATGGCGTCGCCATCACCTCCTTGCCCGACGGTACCGTTCTCCGCCAGCCCCTCGACCTCGACCGCAAGGGCGTAGCCAAAGAGCAGGTGGCCCAGGCGCTGGGTGATTTCCTCGCAGCCTTCCATGTCGAAGGCGAGGGTAGGGAGTATTGCGGCGTCTATGGCTTCACCTCTTTCAATGCCGTGCGCTACTTTGAGAATATCGATGTGGTCGACGACACACAGCCCGCCAACGACGCCCCCGATATGCTCTATGTCATGTATCGCGACCTGATAGTCTTTGACCATTATTCCAACCGCATCCGACTGGTTACCCTCGTGCGCGAAGGCGACTCTGTGGCTGCTGGCGGTAAGGTGCTCACCGACATAGAGCAGCAGTTGCGCCGCCCTGGCCAGTGCTACGTTTTCCACACCGAAGGCCCTGTCTTCAGCACCCTCACTGACGAAGCCCATCGTGCCAATATCCGTCGCTGTGTAGCCCACTGTCTGCGTGGCGATGTCTTCCAGATTGTGGTCTCTCGTCGTTTCTGCCAGCGTTATAGCGGCGACGACTTCCGCCTTTACCGTGCACTGCGCAGCATCAATCCCTCGCCCTATCTCTTCTATTTCGACTTCGGCGGTTACCGCATTTTCGGTTCCAGTCCTGAGACCCACTGCCGCATTGATGGCGATCACGCCTATATCGACCCCATTGCCGGCACCACCCGTCGTACCGGCGACCCTGCAGAGGATCGTCGGCATGCCGAGTTCTTGCGTAACGATGCCAAGGAGAATTCCGAGCACGTGATGCTGGTCGACTTGGCGCGCAACGACCTCAGCCGCAACTGTCAGGATGTCAAGGTCGATTTCTTCAAGGATATGCAGTTCTACAGCCATGTCATCCACCTGGTGAGCCGGGTCAGCGGCAGACTTCTGCAGCCCCACTCCCCGGGCGCCAAGATACGTGCCTTCTTCGACACCTTCCCTGCCGGCACGCTGTCGGGGGCTCCCAAGGTGAGAGCGATGCAGATTATCAGCGAGCTCGAGCCCCACAATCGTGGTGCCTATGGTGGCTGCATCGGCTTCATCGGTCTCGACGGCGACCTCAATCAAGCCATCGTCATCCGCACCTTCGTCAGTCGCAATGGAGAGCTCTGGTTCCAGGCTGGCAGTGGCGTCGTGGCAAAGAGCAATGATGAATACGAGCTCCAGGAATGTAATAACAAACTCGGTGCGCTCACGCGTGCCATCAAAGAGGCTGAATCATGATGAAACAGACAGACAATAGCCACACCCCGCAGGTGTCGGTGGCTGTGATAGACAATTACGACTCCTTCACCTATAATCTCGTTCACCTCGTGCGTAGTCTTGGCGCACAGGTCACCGTCTTCCGCAACGACCAGTTTGACTTGCCCGACCTTGCCGACTATGACAAGCTCTTGCTTTCGCCCGGTCCAGGCATCCCGTCAGAGGCTGGGCTGCTGCTCGATGTCATCCGCACCTACGCCGCCACCAAACCTATCCTCGGCGTGTGCCTTGGCCATCAGGCCATCGGCGAGGTCTTTGGCGCCCGGCTTACCAATCTTGCCGAGGTCTTTCACGGCGTGGCGACCGAGGGTACCAATCTGCAGCGCGACTACATCTTCCGCGACCTTCCTCCGCGCATTACCATGGGCCGTTACCACTCTTGGGTGGTCGAGAGGTCGTCTCTGCCTGCCTGTCTGGAGGTCACTGCCGAGAGCGATGAGGGCTTTGTCATGGCACTACGCCATCGCGACTACGACGTCCATGGCATCCAGTTCCATCCAGAGAGTGTGCTCACGCCCCAAGGCGCCACTATCGTCAGCAACTGGCTGAAAGGCTAAGCCCGTGACAGTCATCCGACCGATGGCGACCCCTTCGGCATAACAAAAAATCCGCATAGACTCACTATGCGGATTTTCTGTTATCTTGGGGATGCTGTTTACAACTTCACCTTGCGCTTGGCGCCCTTGCTTTCATTGCCTACGCGGTCGAGGGCAGTCACCACATATTTATATTTCTTTGTACCGCCGTCGTAGGGCAGCCGGTAGTAGGTGTCATAGGTTATCTCTACGATTTTGGAAGCGTCTGCCAGGTTTACTTTCTCGCCCTTGGCGAAGCGGTAAATGACATAGCGGCGCGCCTCGTCGCCCCATTTCTTCGCTTTGGGAGCCGACCAGTAGAGCATCAGACCGTCTTCCGTCCACGCGTCACCCACCTTGGCTGGCTTCTTGGGTGCCTTGCTGTCCAGGAAAGGCATGTATGGAGGCAGAGCCTTTGACTTCCAGTATACGTTGCGCAGCATGGTGCCGTAGCTACCTATGTCTTCGGCAGCCACCTTGGCATACCAGAGCACGGTGCCGCTCACGTTGCGCAACTGGCGGTGCAGACTGAACTTGGCAGCCATCTGATGGGTGTTGGGGTTGGCAGGGTCGCTGTTCTGCACGGTGTTCTCGATGCTCTCGCCGATGTAGAGCGGACGGTTGGCCATGTGTTTAGCCCACCATTTGATGAGCTTTTCATAGTCTGCCAATGGATGACCGATGTGCCAATAGAGCTGTGGCACGCAGTAGTCTATCCATCCGTTGTTGACCCACAGCAGCACGTCGGCATAGAGTTGGTCGTAGTTCTGCAGTCCATTGGTGTCGCTACCTATGGGCGAACTCTTCTTGTTGCGGTAGATACCAAAGGGCGACACGCCAAACTTGACCCAAGGCTTGAGCTTGTGTACGTGCTCGCCCATCTCCTTGACAAAGAGATTGACATTGTAGCGGCGCCAGTCGCCACGGTCGGCTATACCATTATTATATAAGGCATACTCACGGTCATCGGGGATGGGGCGTCCGCCTTCGGGGTAGGGGTAGAAGTAGTCGTCGATGTGTATGCCGTCGATGTCATAGCGGCTCACGATGTCGTCGACCACCGAGAGGATATAGTCGCGGTTCTCCTTGAGTCCCGGGTTGAGCACATAGAGACCGCCATACTCGAAGGCGCGTTCAGGATGGGTCTTGAGGATGTGGTTGTCGGCCAGACGGGTAGGGCTCTTCATGCGGGCGCGATAGGGGTTTATCCACGCATGAAACTCCATTCCGCGGCGGTGACACTGCTGTATCATCCATGCCATTGGGTCCCAGTAGGGAGATGGTGCCTTGCCCTGCACTCCGGTGAGGTAACGGCTCCACGGCTCAATCTTGCTCTCGTAGAGGGCGTCACATTCACCGCGCACCTGAAAGATGATGGCGTTGGCGCCATCCTTTTCCAGCTCATCGAGCTGATGGGTGAGCATCTGCTGTATTTCTGCTGTCGATTTACCCAGATACATGCCGTTGACAAACTGCATCCAAGCGCCTCTGAACTCACGTTTGCCCCCGTCGGCATACATGCTGGTAGGAGCGAGCAGCCATAGGGCTGCCACCATTACAATCAGTAGTTTTTTCATTATTTGGTTTTGTTCCTCTGTTTTCTACTACAAAAATACGATGATTGTCGAGGATATCAAAATAATCGACGAACAAATTGTAAAAAAGCCTTTATCTTCCTTCACTTTTCCCTCTTCAGCACCATACTGTGGCGCTATGGGCGTGTCGATTGCGTCTCTGTCGGGCACAAACGACAAATCCGCCATGACAGAGACAGATGCCCTTGTCGTGGCGGATTGGCTGGTTTTCGTGACCGACAGCTTAGAAGCGGTAGCTCAGCGTTGCCATCACCTGGTTGCGGTCGTGGCTCACCTTGGTGGCTCTTACGATGCAGTTGTTTTCGGGGTTGGTGTCACCGTAGTAGCTCATGAAGGGGTAGAAGTCACCATTGGTATGGCTGTACTGGTATGCCAGGTCGAGGTTGATGTTTTTGCTGGCTTGGAAACCCAGACCCAGGGTGAAGCGGTTAGTGGCTTTCCAGTTGGTGTAGTCGGTAGAGGTAGCGTAGCCCGAACCGGGAGACTCGAGCGAACCGTCGCGGAAGCCGTTCTCGTCGAAGACGGCAGAAACCCAGTTGTAGCCTGCGCGCAGAGCCAGTGTAGGCAGTGGCTTGAACTCGGCACCCAACTTGAGAGTATGCACACCCTTGAGCGTGCGCTCGGTATGGGCGTTCATCACGTCGTCGCTGCTGCTGGTGTCATAGGCGTCGCCGTACCATGGGTCGTAGTATGTGCCGTCTATCACGCGGTTGTCTATGCTGCCATAGTCAGAATACTCATAGGTGGCGCCCAAGGCGAGGTAGCTGCCCACGGTGTGGCCCAGACTCACGCCAAACTTCCACGGAGTATATATCTTGTACTCGTAGTTGCAGTAGTTGCGGATGTAAGCGCTGCTGTTGTTATCCGACAGGTTTCCGCTGTACTGTACAAAGCCGCTGCCGGCGTCGGCCCTCAGTTTCAGGTCATAGAAGACAGGGCTGTTGATGTACAGACCCACGCGGAAAGGCGAGCCGTCAACGGGCAGGAAGATGGCACCCACCTTGACATCGACACCAGTACCATCTATCTTCAGCCGTTCGGCAGAGGCACCGTTGGTGTTCTGCTCCAACTGCTCAAAGTAGCTGCTGCTGGAGCGATAGTTCACATCGTGTAAGCCCGCGGTGACTCCGAGGTAGAAGCTGTTGCTCACAGCGCCACTGATGTTGAAGTCGTAGACGCCGATGTAACCATGCTGGTACTGGCCGAAGTCAAAAGCCTGGCCGTTGTAGTAGTCCATGTATTTATTGCCCTGGTCGTCGGTCTTCTCGAGTATCTTCTTGTAGTTGGCATCAATGGCGTTCCAACCCCATTCGCCCACCTTGTCGTACTTGATGGCCGAGAGCTTGTTCTGTGAAGCCATAGAGAGCGCACCGCTGGCAGTAAGTATCTGGTCGAAGTTGCGGCTTTTGTGGTAGTTGAAGCCCACGTTGATGCAGGGCTTGCCGTTAATCTTGAGCGGCGCCACGATACCTATCTGGTCAAAGCTGGCATTGGTCTTGTGACCGCCGCTCACGCTGTGGCTCTCCACGCCGTTCTGCCATACCAGTCCGCCGGTGACACTTACCTGGGTACGGCTGAAGAAGCCTGTACCGGCAGGGTTGCTGGTCATCGTCGAGATGTCGGCACCCAGCGCCTCCATAGCGCCACCCATACCTACGTAGCGGGCGGTACCGTTGAGATCGTTGCCGATGAGCTTGGTATCTTGATATGTCTCCTGGGCGGTGGCTGTCAGGGCAGTCATCGAAGCCAACAGGGCAAAAAACAAATTTTTGGTATTCATAATCTTATCTGTTTGTTATAGTTTTCAACTGTGTGTTGGGGTTTGTGTTATCGGTGTCCGCCACCAAAGCGTCCGCCGCCACCACCACCGGTGTGTCCGCCGCCGAAGCCGCCCCCGCGTGAACCGCCAAATCCGCCGCCAAACGAACCAGAGGGCATCGAGGGCGTGCTGGGACGCCCACCGAAGTTATAGTTGTCCTGGCGGGTAGGGTTGTTGCGGTTGCCGAAGGTGCGGTTGTCGTAGGTACGACTGTTGCGACCGCCAAACGAGCGCGTGCCGTTCTGTCCGTATGCCACGCTGCGGCCCGAACTCTGACGCTGCGTCCCGCCCCAAGAGCGGTAGCCGGCATAACCGCCACGGCTGCCACTGTGGGTGACATAGATGCCGCCCCAGTAGCCCGGCCATCCCCAGCCATGGTAGTAGCCTGGCCATCCCCAGCCTGCATAGTAGTAGGGATTGTACCAGCCATAGTAGCCATAATATCTGGGATACCAGGGGTCGTAGAACGGGTCGCCATACCATGGGTCATACCACGCCCAACGCCAATAGTAGGGCGAATATCCATAACTATAGCGGTAGCTGTAGAGCCATGGGTCGTAGTAGCCGTCCCATCGGCTCATGCGGCGGCTGTAGGCAAAGTCGTCGTCGACAGCGTTGTTGCGGTATTTGGCCACAAAGGTAGTGTCTACATACGCCGAGTCGGGATAGACACCATTGCCCTGCTGAAACTGGATGATGTCGTTGCCCAGACTGTCATTGCCCAATTTCTGATAGTGGCTCCAGTATTTGCCACGACGGTTATATTCATCCACATCACGGTTGCTGCCCACATAGTATGCGGGCTCGGTGTCGGCCGAAGCCTGCGCCTTCTTCTTCGGGGTGAAATAGAGGTCATCCTGTGCCATCGCCGAGAGCGGTAGAGCACAGAGAAGCACTGCAAGAATATACAATTGTTTCATATTTCTTATTACTTTTAATAGCTATTCAGTATCTTACACTGCAAAATTAGTACCATTGTCACTGCAAAATTAAGGAAAAACCCTAAAGGATGGTAGGTTTTTCCCTATTAATTTATAAATTTGTAACGCAATTATAAAAGTTTAATCAATAGGAGTATATATATGAAGTATTTGGCAGCCCATTTCGAGATTGCTTGCATGGACGACATGATGCAGATTGCCCGCGACCTGCTCATGGACGTGGCCGGCGAAGCGGGTTTTGAATCCTTTGAAGACACCGAGCGTGGCGTTGACGGTTATGTGCAGGAACAGCTCTTCGACCGCCAGTTGCTTGACGATGGTATAGCTTCCTTTCCGCTCGACGGAGTAAGCATTGTATATAATATTAATAAGGTGGAAGACCAGGACTGGAACGCTGTGTGGGAAGAGCAGGGCTTTGAGCCTATCGACATCGACCACCGCGTTGTGGTCTACGATGCCAAGGGCGAGGTGCCCCAGCACGATGCCGGCGCCGTGATGATAGGCATCGATGCGCGTCAGGCTTTTGGCACAGGTACCCACGAGACCACGCAGATGATAATCGCCTCGCTGCTCGATATGCAGCTCGAGGGCAAGAGTGTGCTCGACTGCGGCTGTGGCACCGGCATCCTCTCGATAGCCGCCGCCAAGTGTGGCGCCACGCACTGCGTGGGCTACGACATCGACGAATGGAGTGTGGACAACAGCCGCCACAATGCGCAGCTCAATGGTGTGGATATGCGGGTGTTGCTGGGCGACGCGTCGGTCACAGCCACGCTCAACGAGAAGTTCGATGTGGTTCTGGCCAACATCAATCGCAACATACTCCTGGCAGACATGCCCGCCTTTGTCGGCGTGATGAAGGAGGGTGGGGCGCTCATATTGAGCGGATTTTATCCCTCCGATACCGCCATGCTCTGCGACAAGGCTGCCACCTTGGGTCTCACGCTCACCGCGCAGAAGAGCAATGGCGACTGGGCGTGCCTCATGTTCAGCAAGTAGACTAAGATGCTCCGCACCGGATGTTCCGGCAGCAGAGTGACCGATAATACGACCGCCGCACGGATGACCACTGGTCTCTGTGCGGCGGTCGTCGGTATATGTGCCACCACTGTCAGCCCGTAGCAGCATCGCCAAAAGTCTGCCGTGATGCTTTCTAAACACAATGCGTGGTGGGAAACGTGTAATTCAAGTCTTGCAACCATCATTTCATACTTGGAATTTCTAAATTCTAACTTTGAAATCATCGTGAAGATGGTCGCGGCAGAGTCGGCGTTATCCTCCTATGTGCTGAAGGTGCCCTCTACGCTGGTGGGGATACCCTCTACGCTGGTGGGGATACCCTCGACGCCGCTGGTGATGGTCTCGGCGCCGACATAGTGGCATGCGGCCATGACGGTCACGGACGACAGAGATGTAGATGATAAAGATGTGGGGATGGCGCTGCGGTGTGGTGTGCCGGAAGCGGATAGGGGATGGCGCCCATCAATAGGTATCTTCGTGACTGCCTATTGTGAGTTTCTTGAGGTCATAGTAAGAACCATTGTAGACATTGAAGTCTACGGGACCCTTGATGCCAGGCAGACGGCCAGCATCGGTGTGTTGCCAGAATTTCCATGCACCCTTGTATTCTATCTTGGGCACATAGTAGTGGGCTATCCAGTATGGATAGTCGTCAAAGACAGGAGCGCTGAGATACTTCTCCTTGAACTTGTAATAGGTGTAAAGGATGGGCTTGACATGATAACGGTCTTCCACGATATGCAGCCACGTGAGTATGTCGCGCTGGAACTCCTCTATCGACTTGTCCTTGGGCGCGTGCTCTATATCCAGCACGGGTGGAAGGTCTCCCTCTTCGAGCTTAACCTTCTCAAGAAAGTAATAAGCCTGCTGGCGGGCCGACGATTTGTTGCTCCAGAAGTGGTAGGCACCACGAATAAAACCATATTCGAGTGCATTGTGGAAGTTACTCTTGAAGTTTTCGTCCATGCGGCTGGCTCCCTCGGTCGACTTGATGATGACAAATCTCAGCGGGCAGCCTGAAATCATGCCTCCTTGCAGTTTGTCCCAGTCTATGTTGCCCTGGTAGTGGGATATGTCGATGCCGTGTATCTCGAAACCCTTAGGATATCTGGACTCGCCATAGAGGGCACGCCATCTGAAGCCAGTAGGGCCGACGAAGAAGTAGTAGAAAGCCCAACAATAGAGAACGGTTACCGCGAGACCACCAACCCAGAATGTCCAACGCGGCATGCGGTGATGCCAACGATGGGCACCACACCGAGTGGCACCACGCTTGGTCTTGCTGTGGTGTGACTTGGGGGGAGTGATGTTGCGGGTAGTCTTTCTCTTATCCATGTAAAAAATGCACCGGATATCCCTGGTTCAGCGCAGTGGCTGCTTCAGGACAATCCGGTGCATGAATATCATTCTAATTATTTACCAAGCTGTTCGAGCGACAGTGTGCGTGTGGTGCGGTCGCAAACTGAAGCGGGACCCCAGTACTGGATAGGACCGGGATAGACATAGCAGGTCTCCTTGGCCCACTCGTCGCGCTTCTCGGCGAACTTCTTGAAGGGCGCACCGTCGAGCTCTACGAGAGCCTTGCGGATTACGGGCTTCATCTCGCCGTTGCGGCGCTCCATGTTCATCATCATGGTGATTGGCACACCTCCTGCCTTCCACTCATCGGTGGGAGCGGTAGTGTTCTTGACGATGGCCATGTAGCCAGTCTTGCCGTTGGCAATCAGCTGAACGGCGCTTACGCCGAGTGCATAGCAATAGTCTGCGTCGAAGTTTGATGGAGCAGCGCAGCGTCCTTCATAACCAAAGAAGTGGTGGATAGCTGCAAACTTGCCAACAAACTTGCCCTCGTTCTTCCACTCAGCCAACTTGTCGGCTACCATGTCAGAGATGAGCTTCTCGGTCTCGATGAGCGATACCTGTACGTTTCCGTGGGGGTCGCGGTCGAGTGAGAGCTGGCGGGCTACGTCGCCGGGCAGTGTCTTGAAGGTCTCGGCATTCTCGGCAGAGAGATGGGCGAGGATATACTTCTTCTGCTCATTGGCCTCGAGGTTCTTGTACTCCTCACCGTGGGCAGCGAGCAGGTCGTTGAGCTCGTCGATGAGACGGCCGATAGAGGGGATGAACTCGATGAGGCCCTCGGGGATGAGGACAACACCGAAGTTGTTGCCAGCAGCAGCACGGTCGGCTACAGACTGGGCGATGCCTTCTACAATCTGGTTGAGGGTCATGTCCTTCTGCTCTATTTCCTCTGAGATGAGGCAGATATTGGGCTGTGTCTGCAGTGCGCACTCGAGTGCGATGTGTGAAGCCGAGCGTCCCATCAGCTTGATGAAGTGCCAGTACTTACGGGCAGAGTTGGCATCACGCTCAATGTTGCCGATAACCTCTGAGTAAGTCTTGGTAGCGGTATCGAAACCGAAAGAAGTCTCAATCTGGTCGTTCTTCAAGTCGCCGTCGATGGTCTTGGGCGCACCGATAACCTGTACACCGTAGTTCTTGGCAGCATAGTATTCGGCCAGAACGCAGGCGTTGGTGTTGGAGTCGTCACCACCGATGATTACGATGGCGTTGATGCCGAGCTCGCGGATAATCTCGAGACCCTTCTCAAACTGGTCTTCCTTCTCCAGCTTAGTACGGCCCGAACCGATCATGTCGAAGCCACCGGTATTGCGGTAGTCGTCGATGATTTCGGCTGTCAGTTCCTTGTAGTTGTGGTCAACGAGACCGCCGGGACCCATGAGGAAGCCGTAGAGCTTGTTCTCGGGGTTGAGCTTCTTGACAGCGTCGAAGATACCGCTGATGACGTTGTGGCCGCCAGGAGCCTGGCCGCCAGAAAGGATTACACCTACATTGATTTTCTGGCTCATTGCCTCATCGCCGGGAACAAACTCCACGAGGGGCATGCCATAAGTGTTGGGGAACAGTTTCTTGATTTCTTCCTGATCGCCTACGCTCTGGGTAGGCTCGCCTTCCTGTACCTTAACGGCACCCTGAAGACCTTTTGGCAGTTTAGGCTGGTAAGCAGCGCGTTCTCTCTGCAAAAGACTTTTTTTCATTTTACGTTTATTTGTTAGAATAGTTACCTTATTCAATTTCTGTGAGGCGCCCGGTTGTCCTTATGATAATGCCAAAAAGAATGGCGTCCTCAAAAATCGTTGCAAAGTTACTCATTTTCCATTAGATATTAAAGCAAAAGAGCAAGAAAATGACCTCGGGCTGTCTTTTTCTTAATCTGGCTCAACGACGGCAATGGTGGCGATAAAGACAGAAAAATGAAAAAAAGTGACCGAATATTTTGTTTTCTCTGCGATTTGCATTATCTTTGGCTCAAATATTACAACAACAATGAGTAGCAAACGAGACTTAAAGCGTGCGATACACAATGTATGCACAGCTCTTTTCGCCGAAGGAGTAGCAGCTTCTCTTTACGGCCCTGAGAAAAACAAGGAAGTGATTGACCCTATCTTCGCGTCTATTCTGGAGATACATTCTGACTTCACTCGTCGTGTGTCTTTCCCTGAACCGGGCATCAAACCGAAGAAGTACTACAAGTTTATCATTGATGAGTTCAACAAGCAAGTGGCTGAGATAGTCGACCAGCTCAACGCGCTACAATAAGGAGACAATGTTACAGCAATTAGCACGCTGGATACTGTATAAAAGGATGGGATGGAAGACAATAATTACTGTCGAACATCCCTCCAAATATATTATATGTCTGGCTCCCCACACCAGTAACTGGGATTTTGTCATCGGTCAGCTCTTCGGTCTGGCAGAGCGTCGTACGACCAACTTTCTGATGAAGAAAGAGTGGTTCTTCTGGCCTCTGGGTCCGCTGTTCAGACGCTTGGGCGGCATACCCGTATATCGCGACCGCAATACGAGCATGACCGATACGCTGGCGCAGGCTGCGAAGGGGCGCAAAGACTTCTGCCTCTGCATCACTCCCGAAGGTACGCGCTCGCTCAACCCCGACTGGAAGAAGGGCTTCTACTATATTGCCCTCAAGGCAGGTATTCCCATACTGCTATATGCGCTCGATTTCGAGCATAAAGAGATACGCTGTACGCGCAGCATCATGCCCTCGGGAGATATAGACGCTGATATGCGTGAGATAAAGCTATATTTCAAGGATGTAAAAGGCAAGAAACCAGAACAGTTTAGTATAGGAGAGATAGATTGACAGTTAAATTTCACAGATGGTTGGTCATGGTGGCGCTGGCGTTATGCTGCGCCGTCAGTGTATATGCACAGGACAATTTGCTGGACGCTGCTACCGAGCGTCGGTTGAAGGACTATTTCCTCAACTATAAGTTCGATGCTGCCACAGGATATGCCCAGGCGCGCATGAAGAGCTACAGGATAGACAACCGCCAGCGCATAGTGACCATCACCGCCAACGATGCCTTTGCGGCACAGGATTTTACGGCCAAGATGGTCTCCAAAATCTATCGTAAGGTGAGCCGTATTCTTCCCTCACCTTACGATACATATAAGATACGTATAGCCGTCAATGGCGTTACCATCGACCTGATGGTGGATGGTGATATGGCAGACCCCAACTCTATTGTCAGAGCGTGGGGCAATATCGATTATAAGGGCAATGCCTGGGTGCGCAATGTGTCGCGTCCCTTTGACATCAGCCGCGGTCTGGGCAACCGTCATCTCACGGTCTATGCCAGCCATGGCCGTTTCTACGACCAGAAGAAGGGGCGGTGGCGCTGGCAGAGACCCAGTCTCTTTGCTACGACCGAAGACCTGTTTACTCCCACCATCGTGGTGCCCTATCTCATACCAATGCTTGAGAATGCGGGCGCCAACGTGTTTACTCCCCGAGAGCGCGACTGGCAGCCCAATGAGGTAATCGTCGACAACAACCGCTCGTCGCTGGGAGCCAAATATGAAGAGGTGGGCACGGGCAGCCGTCAGTGGAAGGACACGGAGAAACCGGGGTTCAGTTTCCATGACGGCCTCTACTCCGACCACGAAAATCCCTTCATCCAGGGTACAGCCCGACAGGTGAAAACCACGAAGAGCAAGTCTAAGATAAGCATCATATCCTATACGCCCGACATCCCCGAGGCGGGAAGATATGCAGTCTATGTGAGCTACCAGACGGTAGAGAAGAGCGTGGACGATGCCGAGTATATCGTCTGTCATAAGGGGCAGGAGACACGTTTCCGCGTCAACCAGCAGATGGGTGGCGGCACATGGGTCTATCTGGGTACCTTCGATTTTGACAAAGGCTGTAACGAGTACAACCGTGTGGTCGTGACCAACTATGCCTCGCGCAAGGGTGTGGTCACTGCCGATGCCGTGCGCTTTGGCGGCGGTATGGGCAACATCGAACGCAACGGCACCACGAGCGGCATGCCTCGCGCTATGGAGGCTGCCCGCTATTGTGCCCAGTGGTCGGGAGTGCCCTATGCCATCTATAGCACCAAGGACGGTGCCGACGACTATGCCGACGACATCAACGTGCGTCCGCTCACCACCAACTGGCTGGCTGGAGGCTCGGTGTATATGCCCTACAAGGTGGGCAAGAATGTGCCGATAGAACTGTCGCTCGCCGTGCACAGTGATGCCGGCTACAGCTACAACGGCAAAGACCTCGTGGGGTCGCTGGCTATCTGCACCACAGGCAACAACGAGGGAGTGCTCAATGCCGGTATACCCCGCAGTGTGTCGAAGACCTTTGCCAAAAATCTGCTTGACGGTATCTCTGCCGACCTCAAAGCCAAATACGGACGCTGGGTGGTGCGCTATCTCTGGGACCGCAACTACTCTGAAACCCGCAATCCCGAGATACCCTCGGCCATACTCGAGACGCTCTCCCACCAGAACTTCCCTGATATGGCTTACGCCCAGGACCCCAATTTCAAGTTTACCCTTGCCCGCTCGATATACAAGGCCATACTGAAATATACTGCCGCCCAGCACGGCACACGCTATACCGTACAGCCTCTGGCGCCAAGGAGCCTGCGCACATCGATAGACCGGCAGGGAAAAATCACGCTGACATGGGAGGCGCAGACAGACCCACGGGAGAGCACGGCGATGCCCTCTGCCTATGTGGTATATACCCGCAGCGGTGGGGGAGGGTTTGACAATGGCACGGTGGTAAGCAGCACCACCTACACCATGACGCCCCAACCTGGTACCCAATACGACTTCAAGGTGACAGCTATCAACGACGGCGGTGAGAGCTTTGCTTCGCCCATCGTGTCGGCCCTCTACAAGTCGGCAGAAGCCAAGACAGTGCTCGTAGTCAACGGCTTTGACCGCCTGTCGGCACCCCAGGTCGTCGACGACGGCCGCAGACAGGGCTTTGATCTCGATGCCGACCCTGGTGTCTCTTATGGACTCACGGCGTGGAACGGACGGCAGACCTGCTTCAACGTGAACCGTATGGGTGTCGAGAGTCCCACCGGACTGGGATATGGCGGCGAAGAGATGGCTGGCCTCTTCGTGGCAGGCAATGATTTCTCCTATGTCGCTACCCATACCTCGGCGATAGCCTCGGGGCATAAATATAATGTGGTGAGTTGTGACCGTGCTTCCATCGACGGCCGCAAGGTGGCGCTCGCCGATTACTCCTGTGTAGACCTTATCCTCGGCATGCAGCGCTATACCCCCTATGCTGTGCAGTACTACAAGACATTCACCCCGGCATGGCAAGAGATGTTCAGAGCCTATGCCCAACAGGGAGGGCGGCTGCTTGTGAGCGGCTCGTACATAGGCTCGGATATGCAGAACGACGCTGAACAGCAGTTCCTGTCATCGGTACTGCAGTTGGAGTATCATCCCGCCGACAGCGTCACAGCCGAGCCTGCCATCAACGGACTGGGTATGACGTTTGACATCGGTCGTCGTCTCAACCGTCATCACTACGCTGCCACCCATGTCGAAATACTCCACCCCCAAGGTCAGGCCTACTGCGCCATGCAGTATGCCGACGGCACCTCGGCTGCTGTGGCTTACGACGGGGCGGCCTACAAGTCGTTTGTCATGGGCTTCCCCTTCGAGTGCATACAGTTGCCAGCCACGCGAAACCTGCTGATGCAGGGGATAATGCAATTCCTACAGAAACAATAATCAACCCTATAAGACTCCTTATTATGATGTATAAAATTCAAGCAAACCCCACGGGAACAAGAAGTATAGAAGTGAGCGAAGAGCATCTGCAGACCATCAGTAAATATGCGCTGCTCAAGAACCTCATCGACAGTACGGGTATCATCGACGAAACCGTGCTCGACAAACTCAAGTTCACCTTGCGTGCCCTGCTCGAATCTGAGGCCGGCAAGGACAAGGCGCTGCTCGACCTGTGTCTTGACGTGATATACCATAACAATATGAAGGCTTTCGGTCTGCACCAGCTCACTCTGCTCTATATCGACTGGGTCAGCAAGCAAGACCAGCAAACAGAAACTGAATCCTAAAACAAGCCGCATTGAAAGAATACCGACTTACTGATTTTCTCCCAACTACCAAGAAGGAATGTGAGCTGCGTGGTTGGGATGAGTTGGACGTAATCCTTTTCTCGGGTGATGCCTACGTCGACCACCCCTCGTTTGGCGCTGCTGTCATCGGTCGTGTGCTCGAGTCGCAGGGCTATCGCGTGGCCCTCGTTCCCCAGCCCGACTGGCATGGTGATTACCGTGATTTCAAGAAGCTGGGTCGTCCGCGTCTCTTCTTCGCCATCTCGCCCGGTGCCATGGACTCTATGGTCAACCGCTATACGGCAAACCGTCGCCTGCGTAGCGACGATGCCTATACTCCCGGCGGGCGTCATGGTATGCGCCCCGACTATCCCTCGATAGTGTATACCAAGATACTCAAACAGCTCTATCCCGATGTACCCGTGGTGCTGGGTGGCATTGAGGCTTCGCTGCGACGCCTCACCCACTATGACTACTGGCAAGACAGTCTGCGCCGATGCATCCTCTGCGACTCGGGCGCCGACCTTATCGTCTATGGCATGGGCGAGCGTCCTATTGTGGAGATATGCCGCCAGCTCGAAGGTGGTACCCCGTTTGACCAGTTGCGCTCCATCCCCCAGACTGTCTATCTCTGTCGTGAGGGCGATATCCCCGGAGGGGTAGGCGACGACGATATCGTGCTCCACAGTCATGAAGAGTGTCTGCAGAACAAGAAGGCTCAGGCTGAGAACTTCCGCCATATCGAGGAAGAGTCAAATAAGATGCACGCCCAGCGGCTTATACAGGCGGTAGGCAAGTACTGTGCGGTGGTCAATCCACCTTATCCGCCGATGACGACCGAAGAACTCGACGCTTCGTTTGACTTGCCCTACACCCGAATGCCTCATCCCAAGTATAAGGATAAGGTTATTCCTGCCTACGAGATGATTAAGTTTTCTGTCAACATCCACCGTGGTTGTTTCGGTGGTTGCGCCTTCTGTACCATCTCTGCCCATCAGGGCAAGTTTATCACCTGTCGCAGCAAGGAGAGCATTCTGCGTGAGGTAAAGCAGGTCATGGAGATGCCAGGGTTCAAGGGCTATCTCTCAGACCTCGGTGGCCCGTCGGCCAATATGTATGGCATGCATGGCAAAAACCAAAACGCCTGTGCCAAGTGCAAGCGTCCGTCGTGCATCCATCCGCGTATCTGCCCCAATCTGAATACCGACCATTCCAAGTTGCTCGACATCTACCATGCGGTCGATGCACTGCCCGGTATCAAGAAGAGCTTCATCGGCAGCGGTGTGCGCTACGACCTGCTGCTGCACCGCTCGGGCGACGAGAAGTCTGACAAGGCTGCCCGCGATTATACCCGTGAGCTCATCTGTCGCCATGTGAGCGGTAGACTCAAGGTCGCGCCCGAGCACACTTCCGACAAGGTGCTCTATCAGATGCGCAAGCCGTCGTTCCAGCTCTTCTATGAGTTCAAACGTATCTTTGACCGCATCAACAAGGAAGAAAATCTGAAGCAACAGATAATCCCTTACTTCATAAGCAGTCATCCAGGTTGCCAGGAAGAAGATATGGCTGAGCTTGCCGTCATCACCAAAGACCTCGACTTCCACTTAGAGCAGGTGCAGGACTTCACGCCAACTCCCATGACAGTCAGCACCGAAGCATGGTATACTGGCTACGATCCATATACGCTTGAGCCAGTCTTCTGCGCCCGTACCCAGCGTGAGAAACTTGCCCAGCGCCAGTTCTTCTTTTGGTATAAAAAAGACGAACGTGCCAATATTGAGCGCGAACTGCGTCGCATCGGGCGTGCAGACCTCATCGGCAAGTTGTACAGCGGCACGGGCTTTGCCAATCGTCATGCCGTCTATGACGACAAGGCCATCGGGAGTCGCCCGGATTTTCCCCAGAAGTCCAGGAAGAAGAAACCAAACGAGAAAGCATCGTTCAATCCCAACTTCAACCATTCCGGCCAGCGTCCTAACGGCAGCAGGAAGAACAGACCTGCCGACGGGCGTAGAAACCATCGTCGCGACTCCTGATGGTGTGGTCGCGGCTCATACGTTTACCATAATAACTATGTTGCAAACAAGACCTGCCACTCCTGCAGATATCGATGCCATCATGCTCATCATCCACGGGGCATGTGCCATCATGCAGGAGAGTGGCAATACCCATCAGTGGGTCAACGGCTATCCCTCCCGTGACGTTATCTGTCAAGACATTGCCCGTGGCGATGCTTGGCTCGTCACTGGAGATAATGGCGACGCCGTGGGCTACTTTGTCTTCCGTCCTGGCCCTGACCCCACCTATCGCCACATCTATCACGGCGCGTGGCTCAATGACGCCCCTTATCACGTCATTCATCGCATCGCCGGCAGACCTCATGTCCATGGCATCTTCGATGCCGTGATGCGTCACTGCCAGGCAGCGCAGACCGACCTCCGCATTGATACCCACCGCGATAACCATATCATGCGCCATCTCATAGCCAAATACGCCTTCACCTACTGTGGTATCATCCATACCGAGATGGGCGATGAGCGGCTGGCGTATCAGTTGGCGGCCACCCCGTAAACCCATACGCTGCCCGAGATGACCCCTGGCGGGCTGCGCATTATCGTTGTAAAAATAACAAGTAAAATGAAAATACTACGTCGCATTTTGACCTTCATCGCCTGTATGGCGGTGATAGCCGTGGTGTCCGTACGACGCGACCATCGGCTCTTGGGGTATGAGTTAGAAAACAAGGCAACCACAGCCCCTACTGATACGCTCACTATGGCGGGCGACACGCTGGTGGTGCATACCGCCATGCTCGCCCAGGATGTGCAGGGCTATGCCGGAACCACGCCGCTCGACATCTATGTCCTGGACAATGTGGTGGTGAAGATTGTCGCCTTGCCCAATGTCGAGAGCCCCGACTTCTTTGGCGAGGCAGTCGGTCTGCTCGATGCCTATAAGGGAAAGACCGTCGATGAGGCGCTGTCAGCCAAAGTCGATGGCGTGAGCGGAGCCACCTTCTCGTCTCAGTCGCTTATCTCCAATGTGCGCAGAGGTGTGGCCTATGCCTCCGCCCACAATGCTTCCGCAGCCGACGGTGCCCTGTCGTGGTCGCTCAAGACCATTGTAGCGCTCCTGGTTATCGTCCTCGGAATGACGGTGCCCCTCGTGGTACGCAACAAGAAGATGAGACTCGTCCAGTTGGTGCTCGACATCGTAGTGTTGGGACTCTGGACCGGAACCTTTGTGAGCTACACGATGCTGGTCAACCTCATGTCCAACGGACTCACCTCCTGGTCGCTCGTCGTTCCGATGCTCCTTGTGGTGGCAGCCTTTGTCTATCCCCTCTTCGGCCGCCGAGCCTATTACTGCACCCACCTGTGTCCTCTCGGTGCTGCGCAGGAACTGGCATTCAAGGTCCCAGCCCGCAAGCTCACCCTCAGCAAGAAGGCAGCCCACCGCCTGACCCTCTTCAAGGTCGTCCTGTGGAGCGTGCTCATGCTGCTCATGCTCCTGGGCGTAGGCTTCGAGTGGATGGACTATGAGCCATTCTCCGCCTTTGTCCTCAGTTCGGCCGGAGTCGTGGTGATAGTCTTTGCAGTAGTCATCCTGCTCATCTCCGTCTTCGTGCCCCGTCCCTATTGCCGCTTCATGTGTCCCACGGGTACACTGCTCAAGCAGAAGTAGGCCGCTCCACACCCAGCTTGTACCGTCACGACGCGTCAAGCTGGGTGTGGATTTTTTTTGTCCAGCCCCACGCGTTTCCCCACCCATTCTACAATCATTATTGTTAGCATTATAGTTATTGTCTATGACAATATAGATAAATTCATTTGTTTGTCTATGATTATATGCCTACCTTTGCAAAACCCGATTATAACGAATAACAATAAAGATATGGAGAACTTAACAGACATTATCAAGGGCAGCCAGCTCACGCTGGTTGACTTCTACGCTACCTGGTGCGGACCATGCAAGATGATGCACCCAGTGTTGGAACAACTCAAGAAGGAACTCGGCGACAGCATCCGCGTCATCAAGGTCGACATCGACAAGAACGAGTCTACCGCCATGCAGATGCGCATCCAGTCGGTGCCCACGCTGATGCTCTTCCAGAACGGAGAGATGAAGTGGAGACAGAGCGGAGCCATGTCGCTCGCCGACCTCAAAGCCACCATCGCCAAGTATCAATAGACTATTCACCCGCCAACCCTTACCGCTATGACGACCCAACCCCCGAGATATATTATAATAGGTGGAGTGGCCGGAGGAGCCACCGCCGCCGCGCGTATACGTCGCCTGACCGAGAAAGCAGAGATTATCCTCATCGAGAAAGGTGCCTATATCTCTTATGCCAACTGTGGACTGCCTTATTACATAGGCGGTGTCATCGCCGACCGTGACCGTCTGTTTGTGCAGACGCCCGAGTCGTTCGGCCGCAGGTTCAATATAGACGTGCGCACACTGAGCGAGGTCATCGCCATCGACCCCTCCAGCCGCCAGGTGACCGTGCGCACCGCCGACGGCAGCCAGTATGTCGAGTCTTACGACAAGCTTCTGCTTTCTCCCGGAGCCTCGCCAGTGGTGCCGCCGCTGCCGGGCATCGACAGCGAGGGCATCTTCACGCTGCGCAATGTGGCCGACACCGACCGCATCAAGTCCTATATGACCGGCCACGATGTGAAGCGTGCCGTCATCGTGGGCGGAGGGTTCATAGGACTCGAGATGGCCGAAAACCTCATGCACGCCGGAGCCCAGGTGGCGGTGGTCGAGATGGCCAACCAGGTGATGGCGCCCATCGACTATTCGATGGCGTCGCTCGTCCACGAGCATCTGCAGCAGCAGGGCGTGCAACTCTATCTGGAGCAGGCTGTCGACGCCTTTTCGCGCCACGACGGCTCGCTCACCGTACACTTCAAGTCGGGCGTCAGCCTCCAGGCCGACATGGTGCTGCTCAGCATCGGCGTGAGAGCCGAGACCCGACTGGCCCAGACAGCCGGCATACGCCTGGGCGAGATGCGTGGCATCTGGGTCGATGATTATCTGCAGACCTCGGTCCCCGATGTCTATGCCGTGGGCGACGCCATCGAGTTTCCCCATCCACTTACGGGCAAGCCCTGGCTCAACTTCCTCGCCGGACCCGCCAACCGACAGGCGCGCATCGTGGCCGACAATATGGTGATGGGCAACAAGGTGAAGTATGAAGGCTCCATAGGCACCTCGATAGCCAAGGTGTTTGACCTGACCGTAGCCTCGACCGGACTGCCTGCCAAGCGGCTCAAGATGATGGACATCCCTTACCTCTCTGCCACCATCCACAGCGGCGCCCATGCCGGCTACTATCCCGGCAGTCTGCAGATGGACATCAAGATTACCTTCTCGCCCACCGACGGCAAGATCTATGGCGCGCAGATAGTGGGCTACGACGGCGTCGACAAGCGCATAGACCAGTATGCCCTCGCCATCAAGCAGGGAGCCACCGTCGCCGACCTTACCTGTCTGGAGCACGCCTACGCGCCGCCCTTCTCGTCGGCCAAAGACCCCGTGGCCATCACGGGCTATGTGGCTGGCAATATACTCAGTGGCAAGATGTCGCCACTCTACTGGCGCGAGTTGCGCGATGCCGACCTCACGGGCGTGACCCTCGTCGATGTGCGTACGCCCGACGAGTATGCGCTGGGCACCATCGACGGCGCCGTCAATATACCGCTCGACGACCTCAGAGAGCGTATGGACGAAATCCCAACCGGCCGTCCGGTGTGGCTCTTCTGCGGCATAGGACTGCGCGGGTATCTCGCGTCCAACATACTCAAGGACAATGGCTACGCCGAGGTGCGCAATCTGATAGGCGGACTCAAGACCTATCGTGCCGCCACCGCCCGTATAGCCCCTCCTGTGGGCTTCGCTGCCGCCGGAGATAGCGCATCGCCCACCGAGGCAGCCTCTGCCGAGAAGGCGGTGGTGCGCATCGACGCCTGCGGCATCCAGTGTCCCGGCCCCATCCTCCGCCTCAAGCAGGCCATCGACACCCTCGCCCCCGGCGACAGACTCGAGGTGACGGCCACCGATGCGGCGTTCCCCCGCGATGCCGAGGCATGGTGCCGCACCACGGGCCACCGCTTCCTGGGGCGACGTGCCGAGGGCGGAGTCTATACCGCGCTGATAGAGAAGTCTACCGCCTGCGCCGTAGAGTCTGTCCGCTCTCTGCCCACCGGTCAGGGCAAGACCCTCATCCTCTTCAGCGACGACCTCGACAAGACGCTGGCCACCTTTGTCCTCGCCAACGGAGCCGCAGCCACGGGCCAGAAGGTGAGCATCTTCTTCACCTTCTGGGGGCTCAACGCCATCAAGAAGGCGCACAAACCCAAGGTCAGCAAAGACCTCTTCGGGCGTATGTTCAGTTGGATGCTGCCTTCCGACTCCACCCGTCTCGCCCTCTCCAAGATGAACATGATGGGCATCGGCGCCAGAATGATGCGCCACATCATGACTCGCAAGGGCGTAGACTCGCTCGAGTCGCTGCGGCAGCAGGCCATCGACAACGGTGTGGAGTTCATAGCCTGCCAGATGTCGATGGATGTGATGGGCGTGAAGCGCGAAGAACTGCTCGACCATGTCACCGTGGGCGGAGTGGCCACCTATATGGAGCGCGCCGACCGTGCCAATGTCAATCTGTTTATCTGAGCCTATGAACTTGCAACAGTTAAGATACATTATCGCCGTCAACCGCTTTCGCAACTTTGCGAAGGCGGCTGAGTCGTGCCATGTCTCTCAACCCACGCTCAGCGCCATGCTGCAGAAGTTGGAGGAAGAGCTTGACACGCGCATCTTTGAGCGCACCAATCGCAGCGTGGTGCCCACGGCGGCAGGAGAGAAGATCGTGCGCCAGGCAGAGAACGCTCTGGCAGAGATAGACCGCATTGCCGAAATAGTGGCTGAGGACAAGGGGCGCATAGGCGGAGTGTTTGCCCTCGCCGTGGGCCCCACCATAGCGCCCTACATCCTGCCTCGGTTTATCCGCCATTATCGCGAGATGTTTCCCTCGGTCCAGCTGTCTATCCAGGAGCTCAAGGCCGACCACATGGTCGATGCCCTTCTGCGTGGTCAGCTCGACGCCGGCATCGCCATCTCGGGCAACGTGCGCGATGGAGTGCTCGAGATACCCCTCTACACCGAGCGGTTCTATGTCTATCTGGCAGAGAGTTGCTGGCGCAAGCTACCCGTCTTCAAGCCGTCCAATCTGGAGCACGAGAACATGTGGGTGATGCGCGATGCGCAGTGTCTCCGCGACAGTGCGTTCTCGTTCTGTAAATCCCGCACCAAGGGCAACCACATCTACGAGGCTGGCAGCATAGACACGCTGGTGCATATCGTCGACGAGAACGGCGGGTTCACCATCGTGCCCGAGATGCACTTGCCCCTGCTCAGCGACAAGCAGCGCCAGAACGTGCGGCCCATCGATGGCGACTATCTCTCGCAGCGCCGCGTGTCGCTCTACATCAGGGCCGACTACATCAGGCAGCGCATGCTCAACACCGTGATCGATGCTCTCAAGCAGTTTATGCCCCCAGGCATGCTCGGCGAGCGTATCGTCAAGTATGGCATCAAGTTGTAGGCTTGCCGCCACCATCCATCCCGTCTTTCAGCGCGCCGCAAGGGAGGCTCTGACCGACACCAATCGGCAGACCACCCTTGCGGCGCTCCCGTTTATGGGCGTCGTGTACAGGGGCGGGGTGATGGCTGGCGAGTGCTGGACGGATGCGGATTGGGGTAGGGCGGATGCTGACGAGGGCAGGACTGATGTAGACGTGGGACGTGTTGATGTAGACGAGGGCGGGACGAATGTTGTAGTGGGCAAGGCGAATGATGTAGTGGGTAGGACGAGTGTTGTAGTGGGCAAGGCGGATGTTGTAGTGTGCAAGGCGGATGATGTAGTGGGTAGGGCGGCTGTTGTAGACGGCTGAACGGCTGTTGAAGAGGGCGTAGCAGTGGTGTCTTCCGTCATTTCACCCATCTTCCCCGAGTGCCTCTACAAGTAGACTTCAAACTCTGAAACAGAAAAATACAACCGCGAAATAATCATATCACGCCGCGAAACGATTAAATCAAACCCCGATTTCCCCTTTATCGCCATCTCCGCGATATACCCCGTCATTCCCTCCACTTTGTCCCTCAGTCTCGAGCGGCACACGATGGTCGCCTAATGGCCGAAATGACATTTTGCAGTCATAGGTATAATGCGCCAAATTACATTTTTCATCCCACTTCTTCGTTTTTTATCAAAAAAGGCTATAACTTTGAAGCACAATACCCCAAGGTGCGCCACCAAGCTACGAAGGCTAATGACGCACGATACATATCACGCCACTATCATCTTTATCATACAACTATGCCACACACGAATATCCCAACTGGAGTCTATGACCAGATTATCAATCGCCTCTTTCAGCAGAAACTGAACGAGGTAGATTCCCACCGTTTCTATATTGGCAAGAAGCCGATAGGCAAAGATGATGCTGTCAATATACTCAGCAAGTATTTGCAGCACCTTATTGAAATCGCGTTTATAGGATGCCCCGAAGACCTTGGAACGGACAGATATACCGACTTTGTCAATTCGGTTATCAAAACCTTGGGTAGAGAGTTCAATGTAGATGACTCCGAACTTGACCTGATTGATGCTCAGAAGAATATACTTACAGCCGTCGTAGACCGGACTAACTGCGAATATCCTGATATCGAGAAGCATCTCAAGGCCATTACGCCTATTACTTCTATAAGCCGTAGCGCCCTCTTCTTCGGTGGTGGCAGAGGTCGTGTAGATATGGAGAGTGAGTTGAATCGCGACATTCTCTGTGCCGATGAGATATGTTGGGTGGTTTCCTTTATCAAGACAAGTGGTCTAAACCTGCTTTGGAACAGTCTGAGGAAGTTCACCAGTGCAGGGAAACGGCTGCGTATCATCACGACGACATATACGGGCGCTACAGATTACGATGCCATAGCCCGTTTGGCCACTTTGTGTAACACCGAGATAAAGATTTCGTATGATGGAACGCAGGACCGCCTTCATGCCAAGTCTTATATATTCCTCCGGAATTCTGGCTTTCATACTGCCTATATAGGTTCGAGCAATCTCTCTCATTACGCCTTGAAAGACGGTAAAGAATGGAACTTCAAAGCCACCCAGTTTGAGTTGCCTCAGGTAGTAGAAGAGGTGCGCAGTTCATTTGAAAGTTATTGGCGTGATGATACATTTGAAGATTTCGTACCTGGTGTAAGCGACGAAAGACTGAAAAGAGCCTTAGGGGCTGACTGGGATGCTCCTTTGCTCGACTTCTCGGCTCTTGACCTGATGCGCGCGAAGGACTATCAGCAGGAAATTCTGGAGAAACTGGATGTCGAACGCCATGTACATGGGCATTACCGCAATCTCGTGGTGGCTGCTACGGGTACAGGAAAGACGGTGATAGCAGCCTTCGACTTCAAACGCTATCGTGCGGAGCATCCCGATTGTCATTTCCTTTTCCTCGCTCATCGGCAGGAGATACTGCGACAGGCTATGCAGACTTTCCGCGTTGTGCTCGAAGATCCCAACTTCGGCAGTGTGTGGGATGGCAACAACGAACCGTCCAGCTACCAGCATGTCTTTGCGAGCAAGGACACCTTGCGTAATCGTTTGGACAGTCTGCAACTCACAAAAGACTATTATGACTATATGGTAGTCGACGAGGTGCACCATATTATAGCTCCGACATACGTCAAATTGATGACCAACTTCACTCCCAAGATACTACTTGGCTTGACTGCGACCCCCGAACGAACCAACGACCAGGAAGATATCACCATATTCTTTGATGGTCACATCTCGGCGGAAATTCGTCTGCCTGCCGCTCTCAATGCAGGCCTGCTCGCACCTTTCTATTATTATGGAATTCCTGACAATGTAGACCTCTCGGAGGTGAAATGGAGTGGGCATGGTTATGATGTAGCCGAACTTTCACGCATTTATACGCAGAACGATAACCGCACCGGTCTTATCTTGAAGAAAATGCAGCAGTATATCGGAAACAGCCGCTTGAACAAGGTGCGGGCGCTATGTTTCTGTGTGGATAAGAACCATGCCAAGTTCATGAATGCCAAGTTTACATTGGCAGGATTGAAAACGAATGTGCTTACAAGCGATGACAATGACTATCATCGCAAACTTGTGAGGAAGCAACTTCAACAAGGTCGCATCAATTATCTCTTTGTGGTTGACCTCTTCAATGAGGGCGTCGATATACCCGAGATTGACACCATCCTCTTTCTGCGTCCTACCGAGAGTGCTACCGTATTTATCCAGCAGTTTGGTCGCGGGCTTCGTCTGCATAGTGGCAAGGACCATCTTACGGTCCTTGACTTTGTGGGTCATTCGCGTGCCGAGTTCAGTTATAAAGAGCGCTTTGAGGCCCTGATCGGCCGGCGCTCGCGGAATATAAAGGATGAGATTGAAGGTGGATTCTCCAATGCTCCTATAGGTTGCAAGATTATTCTGGAAGAAAAGGCCAAAGAGGATATTATCGCTAATATTGATGGCTACTTGCGCAGTCTGAACCGCAGTCGTATCGTCAAGGAAATATTGGCCTACCACAAGACCTGCAAGGGTAACTTCTCGCTCAAGGGCTTTCTGGCTTATAGCCATGTGCCATTTCATAAGGTGTATGGTGCCCTGACGTGGGGCGAATTGTGCCAATTGGCGGGTGTGCAGGAATCGGTGTCTGTGCACGCAGGGCAGATTAAGTATGCAGTGACCAAGAAATGGCTTGCTACAGATTCGTTCTCATACTTCACTCAGCTGTTGCGCTTTGCCGATTGTGGATTCAAATGTAATACAGAGGAATTCTCTGAACAGGAAAAGCGTTGCGCAGTGATGCTCTACTATGACTTGTATGACAAGGCGGGTAATTATGACGGTATCTGTACAATGTTTGACGACCTGGCTTCCGATAAACTGTTTGTTCAGGAATTCAAGGAGGTTGTCTCTTATCTGCGTGACAGATGCTCTGCACCGGAAAAAGTTGACAATTCAGTGTATAACGAATGGAATCCACTGCATCTGCATGGGGTATACACTAAAGCGCAGATACAGGCGGCACTCGGACTATCAACGATAGACCGCAAGTCGCCTTCGCGGGAAGGCATGGAGCGCCTGAAAGATATAAAACTCGAGGCGATGTATGTGGATATTATCAAAAAGCGCGAAGAGGGTTCTATGACTGCATATAAAGATTATGCCCAAAACCGTGAGTTTTTCCACTGGGAAACCCAGAATCGTGTGCGTGAGGGCAGTCGCGAGGCAGAGGCATACCGTAATGGCGAGAATAACATGCTCCTGTTTGTAAGGCAACAGGTGGAACATCCGGATTATGGTTGCAGGATGGGATTTACCTATCTTGGTCAGGTCACAATGGAGAGTATCGAGGGTTCTAAACCCATGCAGATAGTGTGGCATCTCGCCACGCCTATGTCTGAATCGACTTACGCCTTTGCGAGTCAATATAAAGCTATAGGATAATGCAGCGTATGGATAAGAGGAAACATATTGGGGTGGTGGCAGCCATTATCTGCGATGGCGACAGGGTCTTTGCTACGCAGCGTGGTTATGGCGAATGGAAAGACTGGTGGGAGTTTCCCGGCGGGAAGATGGAGCCGGGCGAAACGCCTGAAGCGGCTCTGTGTAGAGAAATTAGGGAGGAACTGGCAACGAGGATAAGCGTCGGCGAACGGCTCACAACGGTCGAATATGATTACCCGAAGTTTCATCTGACCATGCACTGCTATCTCTGCACAGTGATGAGTGGTGAGTTGACGCTGCTGGAGCACGAGGCGGCAAAGTGGCTCGGGCTGGGTGAACTCGACTCGGTGAGGTGGTTGCCCGCCGACGAACTGGTGATAGAACGGCTGAAAGCGAGGGCTGTGGAGGGCGAGACAAGATGAGATACTCAGAAAGCGAACTTGGCGGCAAGGGCTTGTAAAAGAGTGGGAAAGTGAATCAGGGGCAATGGCAGACAAACTGACAAAGGAGCAGCGCCATCACTGTATGGCACAGATACGGGGGAAGGGCACCAAACCAGAAATGGTGGTGAGGAAATTCCTCTTTGGCCGTGGCTTCCGCTACAGGCTCAACCATCCGTGGCTGCCCGGACACCCCGACATCGTGCTGCGCAAGTATCGCTCGGTCATCTTTGTCAATGGCTGCTTCTGGCATGGTCATGAGGGCTGTCGCTATTATGTGGTACCCAAGAGTAATACCGAATTCTGGAAGGCGAAAATAGCGCGCAACCGCGCCCGCGACATCGAAGAGCAGCGCCGTCTTGCCTCGATGGGATGGCATTGTATCACTGTGTGGGAGTGTCAGCTCAAACCTGCGGTGAGAGAACAGACACTGGAGTCGCTGGCGTACACTCTCAACAGGATATGGCTCAACGATCACAGCGTAAGGAAGTATGAATTGGATGAGAAGGCACCGGGCATGGTGGCCGAAGATGGCGAGCCTGAATAGGAAGATAGTGACGCAGGCGATATAGGCCCCGAGCGGCGGCGCGGCGATAAGCTCCGTGCCCATAAACGAAAAAACCGAGAAGCCCATGGTGTGGACTTCTCGGTCGAAGTGGCTTTGTGTTCCCTGTCTTGAGCCTCTTGTCGGATTCGAACCAACGACCCCGAGATTACAAATCACGTGCTCTGGCCAACTGAGCTAAAGAGGCGGGTGGGCAAGCGATTCTTATCGCGCCGCTACAACCTATTACCCTTGCTATGTTCCCATCCTGGGGGATTCACAGGGAGCTGGCCGTAAGAGACTTGCCCATTTTGCGGATGCAAAGATACTACTTTTCGTGCTAAATCAAGCATGAAATGGTACATTTTTTTCTATTTTAACTAAAAAGCCATGCTTTATGGGGCTCGGAGGTACGCTCTTGGCAGCCAAATGTCGGTCAGAAATCGACTACGGTGATGCCGGCTCCGCCAAACTGCACATGCTCGTCGGCATAGTGGGTGACATTGGGGATGGCTCCGAGGTACTGACGGATGAGCTGGCGCAGGATGCCGTTGCCCTTGCCATGGAGGATGCGCACGCGCTGCATACCCATGAGGATGGCATCGTCGATGAAATGCTGCACGGCATTGAGCGCTTCGTCGCCACGCATACCCCGCACATCGAGGTCCTGGTGGAAGTTCTGGCGGTGACTGTCGATGGTCTGCTGGGTGAGGTGGGAGATGTTGTAGCTGCGCAGGTTCTCCATACGTTCGTCGGCATGGGTTTTGGGAGCTTCGGTGGTGGCGGCGCTCTGTGTGGCGTTGGCACGCTGCAGTCTGTCAACCCGCATACGAGTGCGCATGTCGCCAAAGATGACGCTGGCCATCTTGCCGTCGATGCGCTCGATGGTGCCCACCGACGATGCACCCTTGATGCACACGCTGTCGCCGGCTGCCAATGGCTGCTGGCTGGCTTGGGCCTGCTGCCGGGCTTGCTCCTGGCGCTTCTGCTGTTGCTGCTGTTCGTTGGCGCGCTGCTCCTTGCGCTGCTGGCGTCGCTCCTTGCGCTGTTGAATCTGTGCCATCTTGCGGGCTATTATCTCGTCGTTGGCTTGGGTGTCGAGATCGCTTACCTCCTGCTTGAACTGCTCCAGTTCCTCGCGGATGCGCTTGGTGTTTTCGCGTTCAGCCTGGCTCTCACGTATCTCGCGTATGGTGTTTTCGATACGTCGGTTGCTCTCGCTCAATATTTCTTCAGCCTCCTGCTTGGCTCGGCGCAGTATCTCCTTGCGCTGTACACCAATCTGCTCGATATCATGTTCATAGCGTTCTATCTGGCGCTCCAGCTCCTTCTCGCGCTGATGGATATTGGTGCGCTTGTTTTCCCAGTAACGCTTGTCGCGAACGATGTCCTGCAGATATTTGTCGCTCTGGATGTAGTCGGAGCCCACGATGTTGCTGGCTTGGCGTATCACCTCTTCGGGGAGTCCTATCTTGCGCGCAATCTCGATGGCAAACGAGCTGCCGGGGCGACCTATGGAGAGTTGGAACAGAGGCTTCATCTCGTGGCGGTCGTAGAGCATGGCGCCGTTGGCCACGCCCTCGTGCTCGTCGGCGAAGTGCTTGAGGTTCTGGTAGTGCGTGGTGATTACGCCCCAGGCTCCGTGGGCAAGAAATTGCCCCAGTACACTCTCGGCTATGGCTCCGCCGATGTTGGGCTCGGTTCCGGTGCCAAACTCGTCGATGAGTATCAGTGTGGATTGATTGGCCTGCTTCAGCATGTTCTTCATATTGAGCAGGTGGGAGGAGTAGGTGGACAGGTCGTTCTCGAGACTCTGCTCATCGCCGATGTCTATCATGATGTCCTTGAACATACCCACGCGCGAGCGCTCGTCTACGGGGATGCCCAGACCACACTGCACCATATACTGCAAGAGTCCGGTGGTCTTGAGGCAGACGGACTTTCCGCCGGCATTGGGGCCCGAGATGATGAGTATGCGGTTGTCGGTGGTGAGCTCTATATTAAGAGGTACGAGCGCGGAGGGAGTGGCAGAGTTCTGCTTGAGGCGCTGCTCGAGCAAGGGGTGGCGGGCTCGGGTCCAGTCGATGATAGGGGTGGCAGTCACCTGAGGTTCGGCGCACTGCATACTCTCGGAGAGAGAAGCCTTGGCGTGTACGAAGTCGATGTCGGCCAGAAAGTCCTGGGAGAACAGTATCTCCTCGGTATGGGGGCGTATGTCGTCGGCCATCTGCTTGAGTATGCGGATAATCTCATGTCGCTCGTCGCTCTCGAGCTCGCGTATATGGTTGTTGGCCTCTACCACCTCGGCAGGCTCCACATACACGGTGCGTCCGCTTGCCGACTCGTCGTGTACGATACCACCTATCTTGCGCTTCAGTCCTGGCGCCACGGGCAATACCAGTCGGCCGTCGCGTAGGGTGGGGGCTACGTCCTTGTCTACAAGTCCTTCGCTCTGTGCCGAGCGGAGTATTCCACCCAGTATGCGCGAGATGGAACCCTTGGTTCGGGCCAGTTCGTGACGGATTTCAGCTAATTTGGGAGAGGCATTGTCCTTGATATGTCCGAATTTGTCTAATATGCGGTCGATGTCCTTCACTATCTGGGGCATGGGTATCACGCCCTCGGTGAGTGCCGCAAGGGCGGGGAAGATGAAGGCGGTGTGCTCGTCGTCGGTATAGCGCTTGAGAAAAGCCACGACGTCATTCATCGTGGCAAGGGTGCGCATCAGCTCTAAGAGCTCTGTCTCTTCGAGGAATGTGCCCGTCATGCGAAGCCGCTTCATGCTTTCGCGGACATCGAAAAATGCATTTAGAGGGAAATCCTCTTCGCCTGAACGTATACGCTTCATCTCTCTAATCTGCTCCATAGAAGCATTGATGGCGTCTGCATCGGTCATAAACGCCATGTTGTCGATGCGCACGATGCCCAATGGTGAGAGACAACGCGAACGAAGCATGTCGCGGATCTCATGAAAACCTATCTTAAATTCGAAATTATCAGGGTAAATCATACTGCAAAGTTACCACTTTTCCTGCATAAGGATAAGGAAAACGGAAATAATTTGAAAAAAAACCTGCAAAAGTTTGGCGGAACCAAAAAAACTTAATACCTTTGCACTCGCTTTTAAGGCACATCGACCTGCCAGCAATGATGAAAGCATTGGAGAGATGGTAGAGTGGTCGATTACAGCGGTCTTGAAAACCGCCGTACCGAGAGGTACCGGGGGTTCGAATCCCTCTCTCTCCGCAAAGAGTTCAATGAGCAACATCGTTGAACTCTTTTTTTATGCCCTGAGCGGGCAGGCTTTTTTTATGGTGTTTTGATTGTAAACAGAATTCCGCCTTATGTTGTGGGACACTCGTTTATGTCGTTTTATACACTAACATCACCATTTCATACAAGCATACCTTCGTGCTCATTACCATTACAAAACAAAAGGCTATCTTTGCAACCAGATAATAACTATAATAAAAGCAATGAACAATATGCAGAAAATTATTAGAATAGTCTTGCCCTGGGCTTGCTTTGCGCTCATTATCTGGGTGTGTCGCTTTAGAGGCTCCGATTACATCGATTGGAGATGGTTGATAGGTGCTGTTGGCATTAGTGCTGTTTGTTATGCGATGTTGTATGTGAAACGACATAAGATGCTTGGCAAAATAGAAGAGCATCGCAATCAGTTGAAGCAACAGGCGGAAGAGGCTATTGCGCCCGAATTGGAGAATATTAATGGCAATTGGCTGAAGAAGGACATGTTAAAACGTCGCATGATAAGGGAATATCTTGAAAAGAATACCGATTATTATGCTGATGTTGATGGCAATGACTCTATTAGGAAGGTGCAGGATTGGATATCTTCTCTGGAGTCGAGTATTTTCTTGCTTTTCTTGCCTTTTGGGGGAATAATCTTTTGGGGAATCGTTTTTATACTATTTGCATTATTACTTCATTGGTCGTTTCCAATCCAAATGGCTATATGTGGCGTAATGTCCGTTGTGGCAAGTGTCATTCTGATATGGCGGCGCAATTATGTGCTGGCTCCGATAGCCATTGGTCTTGTTGTAATGTTTCTTTATGGGTTTTTTAATGCAGGAATAGATGGAGTGGAAATGCCGGCCTACCACATGGTGGTGGAAAACGAAGGAAATATCTTTCTTGCCCCATCGCATGCGGGTTACACCATGTGGGGTAGCATCGTGATACTATGTGTCACAAATATTTGCCTTGCTTTATATCCTTTTTTGAAGAAAAAAGCATTGGTGATTTACGCGATATTAATCTTAGTGGTCGTTGAGGCAATACGTTACGGTGTTCATATGGACGTGACGCCCGCTATTCCCATCTCATACTCGTATTATCTGTATGTCTTGTTGTGTGCCGTCAATGCCGACTTGGCGGTTATGCTCGGCATATCGTACAATGCAGCGTTTATACTATTGTTCGTTTATTTGGTATGGCTGCTTCCTGTAATTTTTGCCCTGCCTGCTTTCGTAAGGTCCTGGAAGGGGATGGGCGAACTTAAAGAGCGGTCGCCGTTGTTCAAGAAAACCAAATACAGACGCCAATACTACGCCTGTCTCACATGGCTGATAATGAATGCCTTGGCAACTGCTTTGGTATGGGGGCGATTTATTGGTATATCTGCGGAAGAGTGTGCAGAGATATTGATAAAAGACACCCAAAACTTATCCAACTTTATCGGTATGGGATATTTCGCAAAGAACTTCATCGTCTATTGTGCGCCAATCTTGGCAAGCGCTCTTATCAGCTGGATATTATTTGCTATCACTAAACAAAAAAATAAAATTGAATGAAGACAATGAATAAGAAATATATCGTATTGTTAGTGGTCTTACTGTTGATGGCTTGCATTCCTTTCGTCCCTCCAATATATCAAAGATATACGAAACCATTGTATAAGAATTACATCGATGCCAAGGAATGGTATGGCAAGGTGGATTGCGAGAATTTGTCGCAAGTAAGGGACTATTGCGATAGACGAGGGTATAGCACGGATTATTATATCTTGGTCGATTTCTCCATACCTTCGGGCAAGAAGCGGTTCTTCATATATGACTTGCAGAATGGCAAGCGCTTGATGAGTAGCTATTGTATGCATGGCAGTGGCAAAGGAAATACAGATGCCAAGCCTAAGTTCAGCAATGAGTTTGGTAGTGGCTGCTCCAGCCTTGGGCGGTATGTGATGGTAGGAAAGGGGCGTAAGTTTAAGAATTGCATCCGCCTTAGAGGACTTGACAAGACGAACTATTTAGCTGAGACTCGTGGTATCTTGATTCATTCGGCGGGAAAGGTGACGAGATTTTCTGGTGAAAGGGAGTATATTCCATTAGGCTCAGAGAGCCGTGGTTGCTTCACGGTATCGAGGGATTGCGTGACTAAAGTGATGGAGATATATCAAGACGCTTCAAAGCAAAGACCTGTGATGATTTATGCTAAATATAACTGATATAGCCTTTGAAGAGTATGGCGATGTACTTGATTCAATGATTAAGAATTGAGGTATGAGCAAAGAAGATACCAAGCAAAGGTTAAGGACTTTGTCTGTAGCCTTTGACATTAACTTTTTTACGCAAAAGGTATAAACAGTTGTAGGACTTTTTATAGTAACAGGGTACTTGGCTTAGCTATAGAACAATGAAGGTGTTGCTACGGAGCCTTCTATATACCAATTCCCTGTGGTAGAAATTATTTCGTAAAAAAAGATGGGGCTGAACGCTTGTTATGCCGAGATAAATCCCTACATTTGCATTTGGTGTATTAGTCTGCTGACGGTCGCTCGTTTGGCCGACACCTATTATAATATATATAGTGCAAATGATATTAGATATACTATTACTATGGGGCTATTAGACTTTTTGAAACGCGGTAGCGAGGATGTTGGCATGGAAGCCAAGATGGTCTATGACGAAGCCGAACAGCTGTATAAGGCTGGGAACTATGACGATGCCGTGAGATTGTATGAAAAGGCGTGGAGCAAATACCCTGATGTGGGTGATTTCTACGGCCTTTTGGCTTGTTATATCCATGACAACGAAGCATCCGGCAATGAGAGGCGTTGTTGCGAACTGGCCCGCCATGGTGCCGAGAAGGGCAATTCGCAAAGCATGTACCGTTACGCACTTTTCCTTGATACTGGCCATGGATGTGTTGAGGACAAGGCTGAGTCGCGCCACTGGCTGGAGAAATCTACCGAACACGGCAATCCCGACGCTGCCTACGCCTTGGCCTCCCTGTTGTATGACGAAGTCAAGACCAATCCACTGCTGCTCGACCGCTGTTACCGATTGACCAAAGTGTATGCCGACCGAGGACATGAGGGAGCCAAGCATAGACTGGACGAGTGGTTCGGCCCCATCAGGGATGACGAGTGGCAAGGCTTCACCACCGCCCGTATGGCCCAGCGTGGCTACAACTGGCTGTGTGGCAAAGATGGATTTCAGCAGAACCTTGCGCTCGCCATGCGATGCCTGCGTGCTGCCGCCGAGCGTGGCGATGCTGCGGCACGCAGTAATCTTGGCTGGTGTTTCGAGAAGCAAGGTGACTATGCGTCTGCCAACGATTGCTATATCCTGAGTGCCAGCCAGGGTTGCACCACTGCCATGTTGAATATTGCCACCAATCTGCACAAAGGATTGGGCGCCCCCAAGGACGATGCCGGTGCGCGTCGCTATCTGCGTATGGCCCACGATGCGGGAGACGAGCGCGCCAAGAAGCGCATGGCTCAGTATTTCCCCGAGGATGAAGTGTGCGAGCTGTCGGCTGGCATGACCGCCGCAGAGATGAACAAGCGTGCATGGGCTTACCTGAAAGGCGTAGACAACTGTGAGCACGATGCCAAGAAGGCGGTCTTGTGGTTTGATGCTGCAGCCTCTCATGGCCTTGTTGCGGCCTGGTATGGTCGTGGAGTCGCTCTGGATGAGCAGAAACTCCATTCCGAAGCCTTTGCCTCTTATCTCCGAGGGGCTGAGCAGGGCAACGCCAAGTGCATGTTTACTGTAGGCATCCGTTACGCCGAAGGTAAGGGATGCAAGCACGACGATGCCAGTGCCCAGGCATGGCTCCTCCAAGCCGATGAGACGGGCGAACCAAGAGCCAAGGACAAACTCTATGAACTCTATCCCGAAGTGGAGCGTGAAGACAAGGTGCAGTTTATGCTGGATAATATGCCGACCTGCATAGATGAAGACTTCTCTTCTGAAGAGTATGATGTTGAGGCTATGGCACATGACCTTGTCAACGACGAGGACTATGAACTGGCACGAGAACTGCTGGACGGCTATTTCCAGGAGATTGACGGCGGCGCCCAGCCATCCTCTTGTCATGAAGACCTGCTGCTCTATCTCGCTTGGGTATGCTACAAGGATGGCGACGGCAGCGACGCTCAGTCTCCCCACCACAATTTCCGCCTTGCCCACGATTACCTGATAGATATTGGCGATGACTTTGATGCCTATTGTGACGACAGTTATATGAAACTGGCTGAGCTGTACTATGCTTGCTATACCTGCTATGAAGACTATGACTTGAAGCACGTTCCGAGACACCGCAGCAGAAAATGGTATGGCCGCAAGGCGTATGAATATTATAGCCAAGCTGCCGACGAGGGCTTCCCGATGGGAATGTACTACAAAGCCCGTTTTCTCATTGATGGCGATGTGGTGGAAAGCGACTTCAACCAAGCCTTTATGCTCTTGAAGGAGAGCGAAGAGGGTGGCGACGCCGAACCCCTCTACTGGCTTGGCAATATGTATTATTACCCCGACTATGGGCGAGTAAACAAAGATGCGGCACGCGATTATTACGAGCGATACGTGGCTCTGGAGGAAGAGCGCGTCGAAAGCGAAGGCTGCATGTCGGCCGATTTTGCACAGGCCTCCTGCAATCTCGCCCATCTGTTGCTTCAAAACCACTCCAACGCCGATGACTACCAGGCACGCCAGTTGCTCGATAGAGTGGTCGACAGCCACCATACCGTCGCAGACGCCCTGTTTGGATATATGCTCTACGAGGGGCGAGGCGGTATGAAAATCAAGGCAACCGGACTCGATTTCATGCGCAAGGCAGCAGCCAACGGTGACTCTATGGCCAGACAGTTCCTGCGCAATTATGGGTATTGATGAGCTGTTATAGTCATAATTGCAAGCAACTATCATAGAAACATGGATAAAGGGAAAATGTGAACAACTTGTGATATTTTATGAATATGCCTAAGCGATAATTAATCAGTAACTTTGCAGCCGAATTATCAAAGTTAGGTATGAAAAGAATATTGTTCACATTTTCCTTGACACTTCTCTTGTGCCATGCCATGGCGCAGGAGACGCTGTCTCTGGGTCAATGCCTGCAGATGGGCATTGAGCGAAATCTAAATCTGAAGACTTATGAGGGCAATGTGCTTAAGGGCAAGCACGATGTCAGTGAAAACCGTGCCCGTCTGTTGCCCCAGATTAATATCGGCGCCGGACTCAACGACAATTTCACTCCCCCAGTATCGGTGACCGACGGTAGCGCTTATGGCAAGCCTTACAATGTTACCAAGACGTTGCAGTACAATTCGTCGGCAAGCATCCAGCTGCAGATGCCGCTCTACAGCCAGACGGCACTTACTGCCCTCGACATCGCCAAGACCCTCGACCACCTCAACACGCTCTCTTACGCCAAGGCCAAGGAAGACCTGATAGTGCAAATTAGCAAGATGTACTATCTCGCCCAGAATACCGAAGAGCAGATAGCCATTATCAAGGACAACATCAAGCGTCTGGAGGAACTGCGCGACATCACCCAGGCCTTCCATGACAACGACATGGCGCTCGGCGTCGACGTGAAGCGTGTCAATGTTAATCTCGAGAACCTCAGCGTGCAGTATGACAATGCCAAGGCCATGCTCACCCAGCAGTATAACATGCTGAAATATGTCATCGACTATCCCGCCGACAAGACCATTGCCGTAGAGAAAGCCGACATCGAACAGATAGACATGGCGTCGCTCACCGGACTCAACGAGAACCTCTATGAGCTCCAGCTGCTGCAGACCCAGCGCACCCTCGCCGAACAGAAGAAGAAACTTGCCAAAGACGGATACCTCCCCACCGTTGCGCTCACGGGCAACTGGACCTACGCAGCCTTTACCGACAACATCAGGAATTGGTTTCATGCCGGTGAGTCCAACCATTGGTACAAGTCCAACGGCATAGGTGTGTCGCTGCGCATCCCCGTGTTCGACGGTTTTGAGAAGCGTTCGAAGATACGTAAGGCCCAGGTGGATATCGACAATGCCCGACTCTCCTACGAGAGTGCACTGAAGGGCATGCAGACCCAGTATGCCAACGCTGTCAACGACCTGGCCAACAACCAGCGCAACTTCAGCAAGCAGCGCGACAACTACCTGCTTGCCGAGGAGGTATATAAGGTCACAAGCGACAGATACCGTGAGGGCATAACCTCGATGACCGAGGTGCTGCAGGACGAGATGAGCATGAGCGACGCCCAGAACAACTATCTCACCGCCCACTTCAACTACCAGGTGTCCAACCTGACCCTGCTCAAACTCACTGGCCAGCTGGACAAACTCATCAAATAATAGAAACTTACAAACAACAACATAGAAATGGAAACAAGCAATAACCCCACCAACAACAATACCAGCAACGACACCCCCAACCAGTCTACCCACGAAGTTACCGCCGCCCAGCTCAAGCGCCAGCGCATACGCCAGCTGCTTGTAAGCCTTATTGGTGTGGCCATCCTCGTATGGGGCATCGTGAAGATTGGCTGCATGTTTATGGACTACAAATCTAATGAGAAGAGCGATGACGCACAGGTCGAGCAATATATCTCGCCCGTCAATCTGCGCGCTTCGGGATATATCAAGAAGATTTATTTCAAGGAGCATCAGGATGTGAAGAAGGGCGACACCCTGCTGGTGCTCGACGACCGTGAATACCGCATCCGCGTGATGGAAGCCGAGGCTGCCCTCAAGGATGCCATGGCCGGTGCCAATGTGGTTGACGCTTCGCTCCAGACCACCCAGACCTCTGCCACCGTCTACGAGGCGTCGATAGCCGAGATAGAGATACGTCTTGCCAAACTGGAGAAGGACCGCCAGCGCTATCAGAACCTCGTGGCCCGCAATGCCGCCACCCCCATCCAGCTCGAGCAGATTGAGACCGAATACAATACTACCAAGAAGAAGCTCGACGCGACCCGCCGACAGCAGAAGGCTGCCTACTCGGGCGTGAACGAGGTGCAGACACGCAAGAAGAATACCGCCGCAGCTATCGAGCGTGCCGAGGCTGCCTTGGAGATGGCCAAGCTCAACCTCTCTTATTGCGTGGTGACCGCTCCCTGCGATGGCAAACTCGGCCGTCGTTCGCTCGAAGACGGACAGGCTGTCAACGCCGGTCAGACCATCACCTACATCATGCCCGACACCCAGAAGTGGGTCATCGCTAACTACAAGGAGACCCAGGTGGAGAAGCTCTATGTGGGCCAGAAGGTCACCATGACCGTCGACGCCTTTGATGGCAAGGAGTTTGAGGGCCGCATTACCGCCATATCCGGCGCCACAGGTTCCAAGTACTCTCTCGTGCCCACCGACAACTCTGCCGGCAACTTTGTCAAGATTCAGCAGCGTGTGCCCGTCAGGATAGAGTTCGAGGGAATATCCAAGGCCGACAACGACAAGCTGGCTGCAGGAATGATGGTCGTAGTTAAGGCTCAGCTCAAGAAATGACACAAGCAGAGATATACACGGCAGTGCCCGCGCATTTGCCGAAGAATTTTCCGTTCTACAACTGGGTGCCAAAGCCCCTTGGCATAGCCTTTCTCGTCATACTTTTCATACCTATCATGACGGTCAGCGGTGCCTACTCCGTCAATAGCAGTGAGATGGTGGGTGGGCTTGGCATCCAGTCAGAACACATCGCCTTCATCAGTTTTGTCACGTCGATAGGCATGGCTGCGTTCTCGCCGTTCTTCTACCAGCTGGTCTGCGTGCGACGCCAGAAGATGATGAGCCTCGTGGGCTTCTCGATTCTGGCGGTGCAGAGCTACATCTGTGCCAACACCGACAGCCTGTTCATTCTGGCTCTCAACAGCCTTATCATGGGATTTGTGAGACAGACGCTGCTCATGTGCAACCTCTTCACCCTCATCAAGTATGGGTTTGGTATCGAGGCCACGCGCAATGTATCGCCAGGCAACGAGCCGAGCGATGAGGCTGGCTGGGATGCGCTCGATACCGAGAAGAAAGCGAGCCAGCCCATCATCTACTTCTTCTTCATGCTGCTCGGACAGATAGGTACGTGGCTTACGGCGTGGTTTGCCTACAATTACCATTGGCAGATGGTCTATTATGCCATGCTGGGCTCCATCCTCGTGGCGTTGCTCATCACCCTGGTGTGCATGCCCTACAACCCTTATCCCACCAAGCGGTCGCCCTTGTCGTTTTCCAAGTTCGGCAATGTGGTGGTGTTCTGCCTCATGTGCTGTTCCTTTATATATATTATGGTATATGGCAAGGTCTACGACTGGTACGACGACGCCTCCATCTGCTGGGCCACGGTGATTTGCGTGGTGTCGACCCTGCTCTTTGTCTATCTTGAGAAGACGCGGCGCTCGCCTTACTTCATGCTCAAGGCGTTTCGCTCGCGCAGCATCCAGGGCGGCATACTGCTTTTCATCGCACTGATGATATGCAACTCCAGCTCCATGCTGGTCAACATCTTTGTGGGCGTGGGCATGAAGACCGACCAGATACAGGTGGCAGCCCTCGGCAACTGGGTTTTGTTGGGCTATTTCATCGGCCTCGTCTCTATCCTGCTGCTCAACAACAAGGGCGTGCACTTCAAGTGGTTCTTCGCCATCGGCTTCATACTGATTGGGGCAGCCTCGCTGTTCATGTACTTTGAGGTGCAGACCGACGGCATGCTCGAGCGCATGAAGTGGCCCGTCGTCATCCGTGCCACGGGTATGATGCTGCTCTATTCGCTCATTGCCGTCTACGCCAACCAGCGCATGCCCTACAAGCTGCTGTCCACCTGGGTGTGCATCATGCTCACCGTGCGTATGGTGATAGCCCCTGGCATAGGTTCGGCTCTCTACCAGAACCTCTTTCAGTATCGCCAGCAGTATTACATTACCCGCTATGCCCATGACTACGACCGCACCGATGCAGCCACAGCCATGACCTACGACCAGACAGCCCGCGGAATGCAGTATCAGGGCAAGAGCGAAACCGAGGCACAACACATGGCAGCCATTTCTGCCAAGGGCAAGGTGCAGGTGCAGGCCACCATCTCCGCCATCAAGGAGATATCGGGATGGACCATCTACGCCTGTATCATCTTTGCCGGACTGATGCTCGTGGTGCCTTGGCCCAAGCGCGACATATCCAAGGATACGCGTGAGTGGTTTGTCAATTATTAGACAGTCAGCCACTCTGGCTTCAATACATAAGACACGGTGAAAGCAATATTTGTAGCGCGATTTGTTACAAATGTTGCTTTCTCTTTTGTCGTGTTGGATATTTTTGCTATCTTCGTCGCCGACAATCGTACACCTATGCAGAACGACAACAACATCACGCTCCTCGAACAGCAGATGGCCAACAATGAAGACATCTGTTGCTCCTGCGGCAATATCACTTCCTTCCCACAAGCCTTCTTCGACCGCTTCCACGTGACCGATGTGGGCATTATCGTATGTATTTCGGGCAGCTTCTCCTTCACTTGCGAAGGGGTGGAGTACCATGTGGCTACGGGCGAGACGGCCTTCCTCTCCCACGGCGTCTGCTTCACCGTGACCCGCCACAGCACCGACTGCTCCGTGGTCATCATCCTCTATCGCGTCGACTCCATCCGCGACATCCTCGGCAACACGGTGGTGGGCATGAAGTTCATGGAGTTTGTCAACCCCAAGCCTTGCCGCGTGATGCACACCGGACATGAAGACGAGCTGACCCACTACTCCCAACTTCTGGCTGCGGGCAATGGCGATGCCAATGTGTTTGCCCTCAACGAGCGTCGCCTGCTTCTGCTCTCGCTTACCTACAGGCTGTGCAGCATCTTCCGCGCCCTTTCTACCGATGGCGACAACGAGCCCAGTCGCAAGCTCGAGACCTATATGCGCCTCATGCAGCTCATCGACAGCCATTATGCCGAGGAGAGGGGAGTAAGATACTATGCCGATAGGCTCTGTCTGTCCCCCAAATACCTTACCATGCTCGTCAAGTCGGTGTCAGGCAATACCGTGCAGCAGCTCGTGTTCAAGGCTATCACCAAGAAGGCGGTTTCGCTGATAACCACCACCGACAAGAGCATCAAGGAAATCGCCGACATTCTCAATTTCCCTAATGCTTCAGCCTTCGGCACTTTCTTCAAGAAGCAGGTGGGCATGTCGCCCATCAACTATCGGCAGAAGGGAGGTTGATATATCGGCAAAATGGCAACCTTGTTTCCAGACAGTCATCGCCGCTGTCAGTGCCAAGGCAAAGCCTTCAGAAGCAGCCATGGCTTTTTATCTTTTTATATCCTTACTGGTGGCGACCAGTGTCGGCTATATCTTTTTTATATAGCCGCTTTATTCGCTTAATGATAATCTTGATCCTGTTTGCAGTCCAGCTTATGGACTTGTAGACTGCATTTGCTGGCGCGTGACGGCCGTTACGTGCTTCCGCTTCGTATGGCGCGCGCTTCCGTTTCGTCCGATACGTGCTTCCGTTTCGTCCGATACGTGTCGCCAAAGGTGGTCAGCAGCTGCGTGGAGGTACCCTCCAGCGTCGCCGAGGTACCCTCCAGCGTCGTAAAGATGGTCAGCAGAGTAGGGGAGACGGCTGACAGGTCGAAGAACAGGGATGTTATGTGCGAGGGGGGCATTTGCGTCGTGGCTTCTACGGTCGTAAGGGAGAGGGCGGACATCTGCATCCGTCTGTCGCTGAAAGGAAAATATGGGAGTATAATTGAAGAAAACCAGCAGATGCCGGTTTTTGCTGATAGTGGGTCTTCTTATGGTAAGACCCACACTCTGGAGTAAGATTATGATTATCAATGCGGAGATTAAAGGGCAACTTGGTTTTTGCTAAACATTTGCGCAGATAAAATGAGATTAATCAAAAATTTTCTAAAGAAAATGATAAAAAATGCAATAAAAGCCGTAACTTTGTACACAATGACAGGTCTTACCATAAGAAGACCCGCTAAGAAGACAAAGATACAACGCCGCTAAAGAGGTGAGTATGCTGTGCGGGTAAGTCCCGCAGACTTAAGACGATTAGCCAACTTTATCTCCACTGGCGATATATCTACAGAATGATTTTATGCACAATGTCTTAGCAGATTTGGCCCTTTCATCCCAGGTGATGATGACCATCCAAGCAGACATAAAGTAGAAGAGAGTTTATGAAGCAGGATTGCACGAGTTCTCCATCTACAGCCGACGAAACCAAGCGCCTTCAACCAGTTGAAAGCAACGCGTTTCCAGAGGGCATCCACCTTTCTGAGCCAGAAAAACCATCTGGCCCAGCAATGAAGAAATGCGCCGAATCGAAACCAGCAACCGTTGGCTCGCGTCGCAAGAAAGATGTGACAGACACGACTTGCACGTCGTGGAGCTACCTCTTTGTTCACAACCGTAAGGTCAAATCCATCGAACAGCAGCTCCAGCAAGACGGCATCCCTCATTTCGTTCACAAGACTATCAAATATCTGCCCCGTCGCAGCAACCATGGCGGTATGCGTCAGGTCGAGGCACCCTCGGTGAGCGGACTGATTTTCCTCCAGGGTTCTCCCCGTCAGCTCCAGGCCTATCTCGACGAGCATCTGCCCATGCACAAGTTGTGCAAGAACTGCAGCACCGGCCGCGTGGCTACCATCCCCTGTAACCAGATGGAGCCCTTCATGCGCGTCTCAGAGACCGAGCCCGACAGACTACGTTTCCTTCTCCGTCCTTTTGTCTATTATGCCCAGAACCGCACCCTGCTGCGCATCGTCTCTGGTGACTATGCCGGCCTTGAGGGCTATGTCATCCGTATTGCCCGCGACCGCAGACTGGTGATGGATGTCGGCGGCATGGCTGTGGCCATCTCCAATGTCCACGCCGAGCGTTTTGAGGAAGTCGATAAAAACGATGACGCCAAGAATCGTGCTACCTTCTACAAACGCAATCTCCATGAGCGCCATGCCTTTATCGACAGCTTCTTCCATCAGGTGAAGACCGCCCAAGAGGTGGCGGCACAGACCGAGAACATCAAGATGCTCCTCCGTCAGACCCACGCCGACGTGCTCAGCAAGCGCCTTGACATCAAGGATGCCTTTTCCACCTTCTATTTCATGATCGAAGAGATTGGCTACTACTACGCCCCCTTCCTCGATTATGTCAAAGACGACCTCCAGCCCATCATCGATGCTGGCCGCAAGGTTATGCAGGAGATAGCCCGCATCGCCTCGACCTTCAAGGATGAAGACCAGCGCCAGCGCTATGAAGCCGAGTATGAAGAGCTGCGCACCAACTATGGCTATGTGTTTGAGTAGGGTGGGGCAAAGCAAGTATACCTTATATAATATAATAATGTGATAAACACGCCTGAGTAAATCCAACCCATAAAACTTTTATCTCATCTTATTATATGCGTAATTTTGCAGACATACGTGTCGCCGTTGCCGGAACCGGCTACGTCGGCCTGAGTATAGCCACGCTGCTTTCGCAGCACCACCGTGTCACGGCAGTGGACGTGATACCCGAGAAGGTGGAGAAGATCAACAACCGTATCTCACCCATCCAGGACGACTATATCGAGCGCTACCTGGCCGAGAAGCCGCTGCTGCTCACCGCCACCCTCGACGGTCGCCGGGCCTATGCCGACGCCGACTTCGTGGTCATCGCCGCCCCGACCAACTACGACCCCGTAAAGAACTATTTTGACACCAGCCATGTCGAGGAAGTCATCGACCTGGTGCTCGAGGTCAATCCCGATGCAATTATGGTTATCAAGTCAACCATTCCTGTCGGCTACACTCGCAACCTCTATTTGAAGTATGCGCAGAAAGGTGTTAAGAAGTTTAATCTCCTCTTCTCTCCTGAATTCCTTCGTGAGAGCAAAGCCCTCTACGACAACCTCTATCCAAGCCGCATCATCGTTGGTTATCCAAAGATTATCAACAAGCCAGAGTTTGAGGCCGAGAATAAGGCTATCGAATCAGTAACAGATGTTAATATGTTGATTGAAGCAGCTAAAACTTTCGCAGCACGTTTGCAAGAAGGTGCCATCAAGGAAAACATCGACACCCTCTTTATGGGCATGAAGGAAGCCGAAGCCGTTAAACTCTTCGCTAATACCTACCTCGCCCTCCGCGTGAGCTACTTCAACGAACTTGATACCTATGCAGAAGTGAAAGGTCTTGACTCAAAAGCCATCATTGAAGGTGTAGGTCTTGATCCCCGTATCGGCATACACTACAACAATCCATCATTTGGCTATGGTGGTTATTGTTTACCAAAGGATACCAAACAGCTCCTCGCAAACTATCAGGATGTACCTCAGAACATGATGTCTGCTATTGTAGAGTCAAACCGCACACGCAAAGATTATATTGCGGATGCAGTGCTTCGAAAGGCAGGATGGTACGATTATTCAAGCAATAATCAATACGGAGCAGAACCAAACAATTGTGTAATCGGTGTATACCGTTTGACTATGAAGTCAAACTCCGACAACTTCCGTCAATCTGCTATTCAAGGCATTATGAAACGCATCAAGGCAAAAGGTGCAGAGGTTATCATTTACGAACCAACCCTTGAGGATGGCACAACATTCTTTGGTAGCAAGGTGGTCAACAATCTTGCTGAATTCAAGGCACAAAGTAAGGCCATCATCGCCAACCGCTTTGATGATTGCTTGAAAGACGTGGAAGATAAAGTATATACAAGAGATATCTTTAGAAGAGATTAAATACAAATTAAACTAAAATAAAATTATGAGCATTTTTGCAGGTAAAACCCTTATGATTACTGGTGGAACAGGTTCCTTCGGTAACGCAGTTTTGAATCGTTTTCTTCGTACAGACATAGGTGAGATTCGTATTTTCTCACGTGATGAGAAGAAGCAGGATGATATGCGCCATGAGTATCAGATGAAATATCCTGATGTTGCCCAGACAACGATAGATGGATTCAACGCCCTGATATACAACCTATAGGAATGCCTTGAAATTGAGAAATATTTTATTTGGTACACATTTGGTACGTATTTTTGTGGCTAAAATCCTTAATTTCCCGCTTGTTCTGCTTAAAATAGCCATGATTTCATGGTTTCACGCTCTTTTTGGGTACTCAACGTGTGTTGAGAAGGTTCGAATCCTTGTTGAGCGACAAATTGCTTAAATTGAAAACAAACAATAAAAATCATACAACTATGTCAGAAGAAAGAAAGACTATTTATTTGTGCCTCGCGCACCTTTCAGAGGATAGGCTTGAACAGAAATATGTTCAGGAAGCCTTTGACACTAATTGGGTTGTTCCCATGGGTCCAAATGTAACCGCTTTCGAGGAAGATCTTCGTAAGTTCGTAACAGGCAATGTAGAGTCTGCCGTTTATCAAGATTCTCGTTGGCCCGAGGCAACTGCTGCGCTTGGAACTGACGCCAAGCCGAGTGCAGAGGGTGAAGCTCGCTTCGACCCTATGCCGAGGCGCGAAGGAAGAAAAGACGCGGAGCGGATTAACCTCAATCCTGCCTTGAAGGACACAAAGGTTGTGTGTCTTTCGGCAGGTACAGCGGCCGTACATCTGGCTCTCCTCGCCTGTGGCGTGGGTCCTGGCGATGAGGTGTGCGTGCAGTCGTTCACTTTCTGTGCAAGCTCACACCCCATCACCTATCTTGGTGCTACACCCGTCTTCATAGACTCGGAGGCTGAGACCTGGAACATGGATCCGCAGCTTCTTGAAAAGGCCATCCTCGATCGTAAGGAGAAGACTGGCAAATATCCAAAGGCTATCGTGCCCGTTGCTCTCTATGGTATGCCTTACAAGATTGATGAGATCATGGCGATTGCCAACAAGTACGGCATTCCTGTAGTTGAGGATGCTGCCGAAGGTATGGGCTCACGCTTCAACGGACAGGTACTCGGTACCTTTGGTAAGTTCGGAGTCCTCTCCTTCAATGGCAACAAGATGATCACTACCTCTGGTGGTGGAGCCCTCATCTGTCGTAATGCCGAGGATGCCAACACCATCATGTGGTACGCTACCCAGGCACGTGATGCATATCCTTATTACGAGCATACCGCCATCGGCTACAACTACCGCATGTCCAACGTATGTGCAGGTATCGGTCGTGGTCAGATGACCGTCCTCGATGCCCACATCGCCCACCACAAGCACGTCCAGGAACTCTATAAGCAGCTCCTCAAGGATGTTCCCGGAGTCACTCTCCATGAGCAGCCTACCGATCCTCGTTATGATGCCAACTTCTGGCTTTGTGCCGCCACCATCGATCCCGAGATTCACATCAAGGGTCAGGAGAATGCCTACAAAGAAGTCATCAAAACAGCCGTGGGAGGAGCAGCCGGAGTCATCAAGGCCGTAGATAGTGCCACCACCGATTGCCAGCCCAACGAGAACGTAGAAGCCCTCCGTGTATTCATGCTCTCCAAGAAAGTCGAGTGCCGTCCCGTATGGAAACCAATGCACAAGCAGCCTGTTTACAAAAACAATCCAGCCTACCTCAATGGCGTATCAGAATCCCTCTTCAAAGTAGGTTTCTGCCTCCCAGCAGGACCGTACGTATCAGATGATGATGTCAGGTACATAGTTGATTGTATTATAGAAGCAATCGTAAAGTAAAACAATTAGAATGGTTAGTTGGCGCACAGGTGGATTTTCATCGTGTTCAACCTTTTCTGTTACTTTCGGGGGAACTTTTCGTTTAAGCCAAATGAGCAGAGCATAATCGGGGGATTAATGCTTTGCCATGGCGTAGAAAAGTCACCACAGGTAATGTAGCAGATACGAGGTCTTTGGGTTGATATTGTGGAGATCAGGGTTCAATACCCTCGCCAACTTCTCGAAAATGAGAGCAATTCCAAATCTTAATTTGAGAATTGCCGAATGCCGCATGAAGTCAATCAACTGATTTACTTCTAACACGACCAATTCACACCATACAATTATGGATTACGAAAAAGCAAAACGTGCCCTTGACGCACTCTCACAAGAGCGTCAAGCGCAATACGATAGGCTTCAGCTTGCAGCTCAAGCCAAAAACATCTTGATCAAACAATCGCCCTTCGCACAGTTCTGCTGAGCGAAGTCGAAGTACAATCGCTCTTCAAGCGATAGAGTGCTCTCGGGCTAACAGAGAACAAAGCCCCACGCACCCATAGAGACCGCAAAGAGTGCTATGTGAGTAAATCACTCATAAAGCACCTTGTTACATCTAAAGAGTAGTCAATTATGTCAACTAATAGCAATCCTATTAATTCACAAGATTATCCGCTTGCAGAAAAGCTTGTGGAAATGTTGCTATCACGTATGTCGCACGATAACTGGACATTGTTGTGTAGCGAGAGAACATATAGCGCATTGGTTACGGACGAATACTTACCCAAGGCAATGAATACCTACAATTGGGATATTAATCATTGGCAGTCCAAAGGTCTTATTAACGAAGATAATGGCACGTTGTTGCGTTACGACCAATATTACGAAGAAGGTGTCTATCCTATCGTCTATACTCATGAAGAAAGAGGTAGTTTCCCAAAATACTATTCTGTAATAGAAGAGTTCCTAAACTTCTACAATCTTCGCGAGTTGATTAAATCAAATAGTGAACGCTCATGGGTACAGGTTGATGAAAGCGGAAACCAAAAGGAAATCATCAACATCACACCACACGAAGTCCATATCCGCAAGGAATATTTGTTGGAGTTTATGGCTGTCAAGAACTTACATTTGGTACTATATCTTGACGATATGGTCTATGATAAGCGCTCTTATGAAGAACTTAACTTCAAACCCATCAGCAATAGAAATGTACATACGAAAGACATCTGTTTCAACTACACCAATCTCGTAAAATTCGCATTCAACAACTCTTATAAGTCTGGTGCTTGGGTACAAGGCAAGTGTTCACTCGCTTATGACCAGAGCGACATAAAAGGATTGTGGAACCCGTCAAAGCCGTCTTTCGCTGACTTCATCGTCCTAGGCAAAAGTGGTACTCCAATTCTTTCAACCTGCGAAGAGTCAAAACTCTCCAATCTATTTGTCGAGAAACCTGGTGCTTCATCAACACTTGATTTGTCATACTTCAGCAAGGATGTTCTCGATCGCTACTATGGCAATCCTGTCCGATTTGAGGTCAATGAAGGATACATAAACGGTCCCGATTGGATGATAAGAGTTGACAATGACCGTACAGACGATTTAATCGCAGTTACATTGGTAGATCTCGGTCGCTTACCTGAATTCGAGCAAAAATATTGGCAGTTGTTTAATGTGAACCCACCAGTGCGCAATAGACTGAGTGAGACAACTTTTAAACGATGGTTCCTCGGAGAGGCAACAGATACAGCTTTTGCACCCGATCACCTTTTCAAACATCTGTACAATCAGTTTCAGACAAATTGGTTGAAGGTATATGGCTGGCATCTCATAAAACCACTTAGTCCTACCGTTGAGTATAACCTCTCCACTCTTCATTGTTTGTCAGACGAAAACGAGCAAGATTTCAAGGCACAAGTATTAGCACTTTGCATGATTCTGATAGAGTCTATCAACACCGAAGACATTCGCTCACATCTCGATCGAACAAGCCCAAAATTAGTTGAGTATGCAGCCGTAAAGAAAATAGATCTCAATAGCAAAGCATCGGGTATAAACATCCTTGAGCAATACCTTGTTTCCGTTGAAGCCGATAGCGATAAAGTTATCCCATTGTTGAGAAACCTTCAAGACTTGCGTTCAACCCGTTTTGCACATCGTCCCGACTCCACAGGTGACAAATACGCTAGACAGGTTGCCTTTTTCAAACTCGATACGATGACTACCAAGAACGCTTACGATCGGATGCTTCTGTTGGCTGTCGAAGCTATGCGAACACTATTACAAATAACTGAAAAAGAATAACAATAATGGATATTAATTATTATCATTTATTTCTGCTTGCAGTAAGTGCTATACTACTGGTCATCTGGTTTATAGCAAAAAAGAAAATGTCGGTTGCTACTCGCGAGAAGCTGTGTAAGTTCTTGGCTTCAAGCCCTATAATCAAGTCCATGCTGTTTATTATAACCGTAGTGGCTACCGGAATCCTTTGCAGTTCATTCGTAACGGAAATCAACACAACTGATGGCCTTCAATGGACGCAAAGCCTTGAATGCGATTCATTCTATTGGCTGATCATGGTAATTGTCATTGACTTTATCTACAATTGGTTGACATACTCCAACGATGCAGAGATTCTCAAGTTCGCTGATGATAAGTTCATCATAGCTTATGTACGTATGCATAGTATTGACGCGTATGTCAAGAAAATAAATAAAGGCATCGATGCAGCACCTGATATTATTCCTTTTGATCCTAATTCTAAAATATTCTGAATTATGAAGATATACACAAACGCCTCTTTTCGAGATAAATTACATTACATCAAGGATAGAGCTACGCAGACCTCTATTCGTCAGTTTCTACGTTTTGTGGATAGAAGCGCAAGTCCTGATGAGATAGAACGTGAAACCCGCAAAGCAGACAACGATATAAGCTATAAAAGAACCAATACGTGCTTCCTCCTTTTTACAATTAAAAGAGAGGGGGTTGTCTTTATAGATGTTGTTGATCGGGTGTAGTGGGACGATAATCAGTCAACAACAAACGAATAGCAAAGAATAACCTCTCATGAGAAATCTCTTACTCTCATTATCTCTTGTGAGGATAGCGACTCTTGGAGTATCAAGAAACCACACAATCATGATAATCGGTTCTTGGTCGAGCCAAGCGTCACACTGCGTGATGCCGAGCGCAATTCCGATGGTCGCACAAATCTTAATCTAAATATTTATGTCAGACAATCAATCAAGTAATAAACGAATAGCGAAGAATACACTTTACCTCTATATACGAATGTTTGTGGTAATGCTTGTGACGTTATATACGTCACGAGTGATTTTAGAAGCACTGGGTGTAGAAGACTATGGCATTTACAATGTTGTAGCTGGATTTGTCTCAATGTTTGGCTTTCTGAATGCTACACTCTCTGCAAGTATGCAACGTTTTTATAATTATGAGGGAACAAAAAACGGCACCGATGGATTTAGAGATGTATTCAACTCGGGAATCCGCATTCATCTGTTTATTGCTCTTATTCTACTACTTTTACTAGAAACAATCGGATTATGGTATACGAATTGTATAATGGTTGTTCCTAATGGCAGACTCTCTGCTGTTAATTGGGTTTTCCAGTTTTCAACAGCATCTCTTATATTTATGTTGGTGCAAATACCATATGCTGGTGCTATTTTAGCAAAGGAGAAAATGAATTATTTTGCTCTTGTTAGTATAATTGATGTTGTTTTAAAACTGCTTGTGGCGTATTGTATTTGTATTAATGGGGCAGATAGACTCTGTCTTTACTCTTTGGGACTTCTATGTATTTCGATTCTTAATATTTTTCTTTATGTCGCCTATTGTAAATTTAAATTCAAAGAACTTGAAATAAAAAAAATATATAGATCCGACTTGTATCGCCCAATGCTATCCTTCTCTGGATGGAACCTCGTTGGTACATTTGCCTTTATGTTGAAAGGACAGGGGCTAAATCTTGTATTGAATTTATTCTTTGGCCCTATTGTAAATGCAGCTAGGGGGATTGCATCCCAAGTAAATGGTGCAGTATCAAGTTTTACTGCAAGTGTATTTACTGCGTTTAGACCACAATTGGTTAACTCATATGCGGAAGGGAAATATAACCGTACTAGGAAATTGTTGTTTTTGGAAAGTAAGATATGTTTCGTATTGATTGCTATCCTGATAACTCCTTTGATACTGGAAATGGCTTCAATATTACACTTTTGGCTTGGAGACAATGTTCCCGATCAATCTATAATTTTCTCTGATTTAGTTTTGATTGACTCATTGGTTTGCACATTTAACACACCATGCACTCAAGTTATTATGGCAACAGGTAAAATCAAAAAATACCAAATTGGAAGTTCTGTGGTTAATTTACTATTGATACCTGTTTGTTGGGTGTTTTTGAAGATCGGTTTTTCTGCAGAAACTGCCTTCGTTATCACAATTATATTTTCTATTATAAATCAAATAGTATGCCTGTATTATACAAACAAGGAATTTAAAGTGGATATATTAGAATATTTAAAGGATGTTGTATGTCGGTCAGCACTATTTGTAATATTAATGCCGATTGTTCCTTTTTTTATTTGTAAAATAGTTGAAAATTCAATAATTAGTATTATTGTAGTATCTGTTGCCACGTTTATCTCAACCATACCTTTATTGTATTGGATTGTTATGAACAAAGAAGAAAGAGATTTAGCATATAGTTTTGTACATTCTAAATTAAAAATAAAAAAATGAGTGAACTGATTTCAATAATAGTTCCAGTGTATAAGGTGGAAAGCTATCTACGCGAATGCTTGGATAGTATAAAACAACAATCATATACAAATTGGGAGTGCCTGTTGATTGACGATGGAAGTCCTGACAACTCAGGCGAAATCTGCAATGAATATGCAAAGGATGATAGTCGATTTCGTGTTTTCCATGTTCAAAATGGAGGGGTTAGCCGTGCTCGCAATATTGGGCTTGACAACATGACGGGTGAATGGGTAATGTTCGTGGATTCGGATGATGCCATAGCTGAAAATACTCTTGAAATTTGTTATGAGAAAGCATCTACAGCCAGCCTTGATGCTTTGCAATTTTCATTTGCGAGAAATAAGAACGATATAGGGAAAAACAACGGAATATCCACCGAGGTTCTATCACCAGCGGATTATGCACGTACAGGTAAAATGAATGTGTGTGTGGGGGGGAATCTATTGCGTGCCGACATTATAAAAGATAACAATATGTTTTTTAAACCTGGCCTAAAGCTTGCAGAAGACCAGTTGTTTATCTACCAATATATGACATACGCAAAGAGAGTTGTCAAATTGGGGGATATGCTATATTGGTATAGGCAAAATCCGAATAGTGCAATACATAATTCCAAAACCTGCGATATTATATGTTCTGCCCCTCTACTCACAGATGTAAAGGAAAAGCATAAAGAATATGAGGCAAAAATCAACAAGGTGCAGTTACTCTTTATGATAGATATAATCTTGAATAAAGATATGTCGATACCCAAAATGAAAGCTTTTTATAAAAGCTTAAAGATAGAGGAAGCAAGTTTAGCGAGAGGAATGTGTAAATTTCTATATTATACTGCCCCAATTTGTTTCCCATTATCAGTCTTTTGTATAAGAAAAAAATACCAGTAAAATGAGTTTATCGATACAAGAAAAAAATCAGAAGCTATCTACTTCAGAAATAATACAATTATTATGTTTGTATTTTGTAGCGTGTACTCACTACATTGATGGTTTGGTAACAATTGCTCTATACATAGTATTACCTTTAGGATTTCTTCTCTCTTTAAGAGATTATCATAAAAGTCAAATGAACAAGACGTTCAGAACGCTGATGTGGTTGTACGGTTGGGTATTGTTTTGTACATTCCTTTCAACTAACACAGATGCTTCTTTGATTGAACTAAAAAAAATAGCAGGATGTGTAATGAGCTCTTTTATGATGTTGTCATTAGCAAAGAACTTGAAGCGAGTGTATTTATTATACCTCACGTTCTTGCTGTTCTTGATTTCAACATGGCAATATGCATTAGATCATATATATGAGGTCGTGGATATTTCTTCTTCTCAATTGGACGACCAAAAGTTAAATGCGAACACTTTTGCTTATTTCACAACTTATGCGACATTCGTAATCTATATGTTAGGATATTTGGAAAACAAGTATACAAGGCTTTTCAAGATGCTATTCCCACTCACTTTGTTGCTTAGTTTTATAACTGCAATATACTCTGCTTCTCGTCAGATCCTTGTCATTCAAATACCATTTATTCTTTTATTACTTGCAAATAGATACAACTTTAGAAGTGGAAAAGGTCTAATGCTATTTATAGGAATCATAGCCATTGCCATAGCCGGTTATTTTTACTTTGGAGAAACAATGTATGCAAATAGTTATTTGAGTACACGAGCAGAAAGGTCAATAGAAGATGATACTCGAATTGTAATTGCAAAAGAGTGTATTCAAATTGGTGCAGAGAACCTCTTGTTCGGCGTAGGACCGGGCTGTGTTTCTAAGCATGTTTCAACTGGTAATTTTTCACATAACACATATCTGGAACTATTTGCAGGAACTGGTTTAGTGGGAATGATCATATTCATAATTATGATATTTTCATTCATTTGCGCCCAATTACGAAGATATAGAGAGACGCATGACACTGTATTTATGGCATTTGTGATATTTGGCATGATATGGGCAATTGATCAGATTTTTTATGTGTTCCATACCGGCTTATGGTTGATTTCTTTCTTTATACTTGTAGCCGCTCATAGTGAAGTTTATAATAAAACAAAATACAGAATTAGATGAAGAAGATTTTATTACATGATATACAATACACAAATGGAGGTCCGAAGACCGTCTTGAATGGTATTGTGAATTCATACCTTGGTAAGAAATATGAGTTTGTTCGCATACATCAAACAGGTGGATGTGGTTTTAATCCCATAAAAGCCTTTAAGTTCGTTCTTCACTATAAAAAACTGATTGACGCTGAGAACGCAGATGTGTTCTATGTTTGCGGACTTCAGTACACTGGCCTCTTGATGACGCTTGCTGGAAAGCTATCTAATGTAAAGAAAGTCGTACTTAGTGTTCATGGGTCTGATTGGGATAACCCCGATGGCACTTTGCGCAAATGGATCCTGATGCATATTGTGGAGCCTATAGAGGTGCGATTAGCGGATTCTATATTTACTGTTTGTGAAGCTGCTCAACGTACCATAGGTTCCCTAAGATACGCAAAGAAGGGACACAATGATGGTGTCGTATATAACACCTTCCCCAACATAGACTATGTTTCTGTTGAATCCGGAAAACTTCGAAAGGAACTCGGTATTCCTAAGAATAAGATTGTCGTAACCAGCGTTGGTCGTGTTGTTAAAGCTAAGGGCCACGATTATGCTATTGAGGCTATCAAAAGAATTAAAGACCCAGACTTTGTTTTCGTTGTTGTCGGTAATGGGCCTTATACAAAAGTCTATAACCAGGAACTCAAAGAAGAAATCGCTCAAAAAAGGGTCTTTGTTCTCGGAAGCAGATCAGACGTCAAAGAAATCCTTAAAGACTCAGATGTATTCTTGTTCACTACACTAAATGAGAATCATTCGCTGGCATTGATGGAAGCTGTCAATATGCATTGTACAGTCATAGCTACTAATGTTGGTGGAAATCCAGAAATAATTCAGGGCGATGAAACTGGACTATTGATCCCTAAGATGGATATCGATTCAATCCAAAAGGCTCTAATAAAATTGAAAGATAAAAACTTAAGAACAGAGTTCTCTGAGAAAGCATATGACTACTGTCGTTCGAAGTTTAGTGAAGAAAATACCTATGGTAAATTGGATAATATTTTTTCGAAATAGTTATGAATGTAATATTTATAGGGTCTCCAAAGACCGAAAAAATCATGCAAGAAATTGTGGAGAGTGGATCGATAGTGAATTTTGCGGCTAATACACTTCAGAATGCACTACTTGAGGGATTTTCAAAGGTATGCAAGAAACTCAAAGTTATTTGCGCATGGGATTCATCTCCATATCCTCATGTAAATAGAATATATTATGCACCAAGCGTCTTTAATACTGATACGAAATCTTGCTCTGTAAATTTCATGGGGGCAATTAACCTCCCTGTATTTAATCTGTTTGACAGATTCTTGAGGGTTAGAAAAGAGTTAAAGAGGAGCATTCTGAAAAATGAGAAGAATGCCGTAATTATTTACGAGGTTCATACTCCATACCTTCTTGCAGTAGCAACTTTGCATCGAAGAATTGATAAAGTCTGTTTAATAGTTCCAGATCTTCCACAATATATGTCTGGTAAAAGTGGTTTTTGGCACAAGTTGGCAAAAAACATAGACAAGACAATCATTGATATTTGTCTTAAATATATAGATTCTTACGCATTACTTAGTGAACCAATGGCGGAGAAACTTCCAATGGAAGGTAAGACTTGGACTTTGATGGAAGGGATATTTCAAGAAGAAGAGCATGAAGAACATGTTGACAAAGCATCGGAAAAGGTAATTATGTATACAGGTAATATCTATAAACGCAGGGGAGTAGATTTGTTGCTAGATGCTTTTCAGACTATCGAGGATACTAATTATAGATTGTGGATCAGAGGGAATGGAGATTTGAAAGAGGAGATTATAGAACGTTCAAAGAAAGATTCTCGTATTACTTACTTTGAACCCATGTCAATGAGCGAGTTACGTAAGCTTGAACGCAAAGCAACCGTTATGGTTAATACCACACCTCCTAGTATGGATTTTTCACGATACTTCTTCCCGAGTAAGACAATGGAATACTTAGCATCTGGCACTCCGACTGTAATGTTTAGACTCGGATGTATGCCATCCGAATATGATTCACACGTATACTATGTTGATGAAGAGAGTATTGAGGCTCTACGAAATAAGCTCATAGAAGTATGCGAAAAACCCCGTGAAGAACTAATTGCATTTGGCCAATCTGCTAAGGACTTTATACTAAAACAGAAGAATCCTATAGCACAATGTAAGAAGATAATTGAATTGTTGTAATCATATAATTTAGGTGCAATGGACAAATACTCATTCGAAAAGCTAACATTAGATACCATAGACGTTGTTGAGTTTAACGGTTTTGATAATAAAACAGTTACGACAACCAAAGAATGGATTCAGTTTATACAAGAGGACTCACATGCAGATCCTTTAATATATAGAATCACAAAAAATAATAAATTGTGTGGATATTTCTCAGCTCTTAAGACAAAGAAGATGGGGGTCACTATTGTGGGATCACCTTTTTCTGGTTGGAGTACTGTGCACATGGGCTTGGATCTAAGTGACGAGAGCGAACGCTATTCTATTTTGAAGGAGCTCGTACCATTCATTATGGAATCTGAGAAATGCTGGTTCCTCCAAATTTCTGATCGAAATTTTACTATTGAAGGGTTAAACTCTATTAAGGACGAGGTCGGTTTTGATGTTGGCGATGTAGGCACATACGAGTTGTGTATATCTGGTGATGATGACGCTCTTTATAAGCAAATGAAGACGGATTGCCGAAATTATGTGAGGCAATTTGAAAGGAGAGGTGCGACCATAGAACAAGTTGAACCATCTGATGAGTTTGCCGAAGAATATTATGAACAATTACTTGACGTCTTTGCCAAACAAGGTTTGGTACCAACATACACGTCTGAGAAAGTAAAGTGTTTGCTAAAACATTTGAAGTCGTCTGGGAATGTTCTTTGTTTCCGTGTTCGTGATCCAGAAGGTAAAAGCATCGCAACTTCAATTTTCCCTGGTTATAACAAGAAATGCTATTTTTGGGGTGGCGCAAGTTTACGTCCATACCAGCAATACCGTCCTAATGAATATATGATCTATACTGCTATGCAATCTTGGCGTGATAGGGGCTGTACAGAATTTGACATGGTAGGTATTAGACCTTATAAGAAAAAATTTGGTGCGACAGAAGTTCATTATCCGAGTGTTATAATGCCAAAATATAGAGTTCTTCTACGGTTGAGAGATATGGCAGCCGGATTGTATTATTTCTCAGGCAAGGTTTTATGGAAACTGCATTTAAAAAGATAGGTCAATGAGTATCGTATTAATGTATCACGATGTGGTAAATGCACGACATCCCAAATCAGGTTTTCAGAAGGTGGGAGCTCTCCAATACACTATAGATTCAAGAGTCTTTTCCGAGCAGGTTTCCGGATTCTGTACGAAGAATGTTGTTTTCTCCTTTGATGATGGTGGTGATTCTTTTTATAACGAGATTGCACCAGCTTTGGAACATAAGAAGCAAAATGGTATTTTCTTTATCTCGACTAAATATATTGATACTCCATATTTCCTGACAAAAACACAGATAAAAGAACTTGATGAAAGAGGACATGTGATAGCATCTCATTCTCATACTCATCCTGGAGTTATTTCAGGTCTTTCGTATAATGAGATTGTAAAGGAATGGAAACTCTCTAAGCGTATTCTTGAAGAAATTGTTGGTCATACAGTGACAGTAGCATCAGTCCCTGGTGGTGCAGTTTCTAATGACGTTATAAGAGCAGCCGCTGAAGCTGGTTACAAGACTCTCTATACAAGTGAGCCTACTACTGAAATAAGGAATGAGTTTGGCATAGAGGTAATCGGCAGATATACTGTCTCTAAAGACACAACAATCGAAATTTTGGATAAGATTGTAAACGATTCTTATTATCGTGCTAGTCTTCAGAAAAGATACAAGCGCTTACTCCTTGCAAAGAGATTGTTAGGATCTAATTATAATCGATTAAAGCAACTTGTTCTTAATTTGAAAAGATAGCCTATGTTCTACTATAAAAACTGGGAGCGGTTCTGTGAAGCTTTGTCGAAGAGTGGTGTCACGCTTTGTACAGCCGAACAGTCGCTCAAACTGCCAATGGGAGAACGATTTGTCGTGTTGAAGCATGACGTAGAGACCTTTGTACCCAATGCCCACCGATTGGCGAGCATTGAGCATAAGTATGGCATCTGCGGTTCGTACTATGTGCAGGCATACCTGATGAGTGATTCCAAGAACATTGCACTCTTGAAGGAGATGCAATCGTGGGGGCATGAGATTTCGTACCACTATGATGTGCTGGATGCTCATGCTGGTGATTATAAGGCAGCTGAAGAGGACTTTATCAAGTACTCGAAGGTGTTTGCAAATAATGGTTTCTGTTATGGCACCATCTGCCAACATGGAAATCCTGTGAAGAAGCGTGTGGGATATACCAGCAATCGTGACTTCTTCCGCAATCAGGAGATTCGAAGCCATTATCCTGACCTTGTGGACATGGTGGTCGATTATAGTCAGCATACCGAACACAAGTATCGCTACATCAGCGATGCCAGCTACCGATGGAATATCATCACCGAACCTGAGACAAACGACCTGCATCCGGAAGTGAAGAACGTGAAAGTGGGTGGATTCAAGAATCTTTTGGCTCTGGTACAGGATACCGACTATTGTTATGTCATCAGTACGCATCCTCACCGATGGATGTCGGCAGCATGGAAGATTAACCTGAAGATTTGCATCTTCCGTATGGTACGTGAAACCGTTATGGTGGCACGTCATATACCTGGTGTGGAGTGGCTACTGAATAGGTTTTATTTCTTAGCAAAAAAAATATAAACGATATGGATCAGAAGAAATCAGTTCGTGACGTACAAGACAAGATCTTGGAGGTCATGAAATACATAGATGGCATTTGCCGAAAGAATGGCATTGTGTATTACATCATGGGCGGTACGGCTCTTGGGGCCATTCGTCATGGGGGCTTCATTCCTTGGGATGACGATTTGGACATCTTTATGACACCAGCAGAATACGAGAAATTCAAGGCTGCAATGGCTGCTGATGGCAATGAGAAATTCATGTTGCAGGAGTGGCGTACGGTCAAAAAGCATTTGGAATATGCCAAGGTGCGCATGAATGGAACCACCTTCATTGAGGAGAGTTTCAAGGATCGCAAGGACTTGCACCAGGGTATTTATGTCGATATCATGATGCTGCACAAAGTACCAGAGTCGAACTTCATGCAGAAGTTGGTGTACTATGAATCGAAGTTCGTAACGCTCTATGCCCTCACACAGCGTAACTGGAAACCCAAGTCAAGTGGTCAGGCTCTCGTGTGCAATCTGCTGAAGGTGCTCCCATGCCAGTTGATAGCTCGCATGTGTTACAACCGTATCTATAAGTACGAGGATATGAAGGATGACTTCAAATGGTGCTACTGGATTACACCTGCCAAGTTCCGCTCAGGACTCTTTGAAAAGAGTTTCTTCGATGAACCTGTTGATGTGCCTTTTGAAGATACGGTTCTTTATGGCTCAAAACATATCAAGGAATATCTCAAGTATCGCTATGGGGACTATATGAAATTGCCATCGGAGGAACAGCAGAAAGCTTCTGTTCATGCAATGATATGGGATGTTAATAAAGACTACTCAGAGTATCTGAGTTAAGAGTGAAGACCGCTTCGCTAAAGACCGCTGGCGCGTAAGAGGTTTTATATAAAATTGATATAATATGAGAGACTTTAGGAAATTTGACTTTTGGGAAGATGGTATCAGTTTTAGCGTTAAAATAAATAAGTTAACAAGTTCTTTCCCTATAGAAGAGCGTTTCGCTTTAGCTGATCAGTTAAGAAGAAGCGCGTCTTCTATACCTTCTAATATAGCAGAGGGAGCAGGTCGAGGGACGATTGCAGATTTCTCTCATTTCATGGATGTTGCTATCGGATCTTCATACGAAGCGGAAACGCAACTGATAATAGCCCAAAGGTCTGGTTATATTCGAGAAAAAGAAACCGAACCGCTTATTGCTGATTTACAATCATTGCAAAGGCGCATTGTTGCTTTTAAGAAATCTTTACATAGAAAGTGACCGCTTCGCTTAAGATGGTTGACGTAAGACTGAAGACAGAAGACCGCTTCGCTTAAGACAGTTGACTGAAGACGAAAGACGGAAGAGGGAAAACGAAAGACCGCTTCGCGTAAGATGGGTGGTCTTTAGCGTCAGCGGTCATGGTTCTTAAGTCAAAAGTTCTTTAGCCGCAGGCGGTCTTTAGCGGTAGCGGTCAAAATTCATCAGTCAAAATAATCTTTAGCCGCAGGCGGTCTTTAGCGTCAGCGGTCTTAAATCATAACTCAAAATGAAGAAATATAAAATCGGTTACACCACAGGTGTATTTGATATGTTCCATATTGGTCATCTGAATATCCTCAGACGAGCCAAGGAACAGTGTGAAACCCTCGTTGTGGGCGTTACAACTGACGAGCTTTGCTATAAGCGCAAGCAGAAGTACCCCATCATCAACGAGCAGGAGCGAATGGCTATCGTTGAGGCCATCCGCTATGTAGATAAGGTAGTGCCACAGGCAGATATGGAGAAGATCCGTCCCGTGAAGGAACTTGGTGCAGATGCCGTTTTCGTGGGTTCTGACTGGAAAGGCACAGACGCCTGGAATCAGTATGAGAAAGAATTTGCTGCTGTTGGTTGTACGGTGGTGTATCTGGATCATACGGATGGAATTAGTTCAAGTATATTGAGGGATAAACTTAATAAATGAAAAGCTTATGTCATTATCTAATGTAATAAAACAAAAGCTGAGCCATTATATTAAGGTTTGGAGATACAGACATTATCCTTACGTTTCTCGATATTCAAGGCTTGAGAGAGGATGCAAGGTATATAATCCCAAAAACCTCATAATGGCCGACGAAACCTACATTAATGCAGGAGGAATCGTTATGAACTCCAGGGCCAAACTAATTATGAAAAGAGGTTCTGGAGCAGCAATTGGTTTGTTAGCTATTACTGGTAATCACATGTCAATTCCTGGTATGAGAATAATAGACGTGACAAATGCTGTTAAAGACAAGTATGATGTTAATCATGAGTATGACAAAGATATAGTCGTAAACGAAGACGTATGGATTGGTGCTCGAGTTACTCTGCTGGCAGGCGTTAATGTGGGACGCGGTTCAATAATTGCGGCAGGAGCTGTTGTAAACAGAGATGTTCCGCCTTATTCGGTTGTAGGAGGTGTGCCTGCTAAGGTTATATCCTATAGGTTTAATTTAGAAGAAATCAAAAAACACGAGGAGTCGTTATATCCTATAGAGGACCGATTAGAATGGTCTAGTATTGAAAATGGGTATACTGCCTATAAGAATTCAAAGAAGTAAGCGTCATTGAACGGTTCTACGATGATGAGGGCAACGAGACCTATATTGTGGTGATGATGGCTGGCTGTGACTTCCCTAGTGTTGTGATGAGCAAGGTCGTTATCACTCGCTGCCGGCTACGGTTGAGATCGGTGTCGTATTTGAAGCCAACGTTCATATATATCACCCTTTCAAAAACTGATGATATTTTGGAGGATTTGAAATAATAAATCATATCGAAATGAATACAAATTTTACTGTGGCGATGTCTGTGTATAAGAACGACAACCCAGAAGATTTTAAGACTGCGGTGCATAGTATCTATGACAAGCAGACGGTGCGTCCTTCGGAGATTGTATTGGTGAAGGATGGTCCTATTCCGGAAGCACTTGAAAAAGCTGTACAAGAAATATGTGTCGAGGTGCCAGTAATAAAGGTGGTGCCTTTCGAGGTGAACCGTGGTCATGCTGCTGCCCGTCAGGGTGGACTGGAGGCTGCCAGCAATGAGTTGGTGGCTATCATGGATGCTGACGATGTGGCTGTGCCTAACCGCTTCGAGATGCAGTTGAAGGCTTTTGAGGAGCACCCAGAGGCAACGGTAGTGGGTGGCAATATCAATGAGTTTATCCATGAGACAACGAACGTTGTGGGTAGTCGCATTGTGCCCGAGAAAGATGAGGACATCAAGGACTACTTGAAGAGTCGTTGTCCGCTGAACCTTGTTACAGTGATGTATAAGAAGACGAAGGTGCAGGAGGTTGGAGGTTTCATCGACTGGTACTGCGAGGAGGACTACTACCTGTGGATCCGATTGGCCTTGGCTGGTCATAAGTTCTACAACGTGCAGGAGAACTTTGTGGATGTGCGTGTGGGCGAAGAAATGTACCAGCGCAGAGGTGGCATGAAGTACTTCAAGAGCGAAGCCAAGTTGCAGAAATATATGTGGAAACATGGGCTGATTGGTTTCCCAAAATATGTATATAATACCGCCATCCGTTTTGCTGTTCAGGTAGCTATGCCGAACTGGCTGAGAGGTTGGGTATTCCAGAAATTTGCAAGAAGTTAAAAGATGGAGTTGCAAAAAGGGAATATAGAAAATCTGTTTTATCAACTGCTGCGTATGGCGTTAGGCAGGCAGGTTTGCTTGCCGCATACACCGAACGAGCAGGAATGGAAGGCGCTTTATGAACTTGCAAAGAAGCAGTCGCTGATAGGCGTGTGCTTCGCTGGCGTTCAGAAGCTACAGACACAACGGCAGGAGCCTCCGGAAATGACCTATCTCACGTGGATGGGCATGGCTGCTAAGATACAGCAACGAAACGAGGTTGTGAGTCGGCAGTGTGTGGAACTGCAAGGGCAACTCGCTGCGGATGGAGTGCGGTCGTGCGTGCTGAAGGGGCAAGGTGTAGGGGCTCTCTATCGAGTGCACGAAAACGATAACAACCAAAACTCTTCTGATCTCTCCATGCTTCGCCAATCGGGCGACATCGATGTATGGGTTGATACGGACGAAGAAGGTGCATTGCGATGGGTGAAGAAATATCAGCGAGAGTTGGATTTTGACTACAAACATGTTCATCTGGATGTATTAGAAGGGACATCGGTTGAGGTGCATTACAGACCTTCGACTTCGCGAGTACCATGGTACATGAGACGAGTAGAGCAATTCACACGTGAGAAAGCTTGCTGGACAAATGCTGTTGAACTGGGTGGAGGTATGGTGAACGTGCCTTCGCTGGAGTTTAATCTGGTATTCATCTTGCAGCACATCTTCGGGCATCTGTTTGCCGAGGAAATGACATTGAAGCAATATCTGGACTATTACTTTGTGCTGAAACAAGCGCATGTGGAAGGTGCCGATGTGCAAGAGGCTTATCGCTGGATGCAACGCATGGGTATGGGCAGTTTCGCAAAGGCAACGATGTGGTTACTGCGCGAGGTGTTCGGTATGCCTGAGGAATGGATGATATGTGACGCTGATGCTGATGAAGGACGTTTCCTGCTGGATCGTGTCATGGCAAAGGAGCAGAAAGCGAAGAAGGGTGAGCATGGTTCTGTGCGTTGGCATCTGTCGGTGTTCTGGGCTCAACAGAGCAAGAACCTGCATTTGCTTACACATTATCCGCTGGAGGTGCTTTTCTCGCCCATCTGGCTTGCTAGGCATTTCTTCTGGAAACGCATCTGGAAAATGAAATATAAGGAGTTGTTTGTATGAATATGCTTAAATCATTTGGCAAGGCTCTATGGGCGTTTTGCTCGTATCTGTTTTGGCCACAAAAAAAATAAAAGACAAAAATTATGATACTAAAATGGTTTTTCGACCGTGTGGTCGCATTCGTGGGACTATGTTTCCTATGGCCGGTATTGCTGATTGTGGCAATAATGGTAAAAATTAAGATGCCTGGAGGTCCTGCGTTCTTCGTGCAGAAACGTGTGGGAAAAGGCGGTAAGCTGTTTAACTGCCATAAATTCCGTTCGATGACCGTGAATCATAATGGTTCGACTGTATCGGTGGCGGGTGATAGTCGCATCACGCCTTTCGGTGCTACGTTGCGTCACTATAAGCTCGATGAGTTGCCAGAGCTGTGGGATGTGCTTATAGGTAACATGAGTTTTGTGGGTCCGCGTCCTGATGTGCCTGGATATGCAGACAAATTGCAAGGTGACGACCGAGATGTGTTGAAGTTGCGTCCTGGCATTACTGGTCCTGCTACTCTGAAGTACAGATTGGAGGATGAGATGATTTCGGAATATGTGGCTAAGTGTCAGGCAGAAGGCGACAAACGCCCGATGCAGGAGATTGCTACTGAGTATAACGATAACGTAATCTATCCTGATAAAGTACGCCTAAACTGTTACTATTACCGTCACTACTCGTTCTGGAAGGATATAGAAATGTTATTTGCTACTGTGCTCGGATTTAAGGTACAGTTTGCTGGTGAGGAAGTGTAAATGCTTTCTTGTCATAATCATTTTGTCGCATAACAGCAACGACGCTGGCGTCTAAGAAAATGAATTGTCAGCTATGTCCAATATGCTTGCCCATTGCAAATATTTGATGTTCACAAAAAGAAAAGTGGATGATTGCTTTGTGGATAGTTGGAATAGTAGTATATTTGTTGGGAATTAGCTCCTCTTGGTTTTACGGTAATACGACGGCGGCAAGAGTTATTACATATTAATCTCATATATCTATGCGCACAAATAGCTTTGACTTTGAAAGAGCTCTTGAGAAGATGGAGAGGTTGCGAAAGAACAATCGTTCGCAAGAGGAAATTATTGATGACCTGAAGAGAGAATTGGCCACAATAAATGAACTCTCTCTGCTTACGCATGCAATGAGATTGATTGTGGAACTTGATTGCCGAAAGTCTTCCGAACTATATATAAATGTGGAGTCTCCCATGAAACAGGCACTCTATCTGATAGATGTCTATTATTCTATTGCGGATAGAGATGGGATAGAGGATATAACCGAAGCCAAATGGGATGTAATCTCGCAGTTGCTGGATGAGATGGAAATGGCTTATTTCAAAACTGTAGGGCTTCCGAATGACGGAGACGTATTTCATGATGAGCGAGACGAGAAACTCGAAGTCCAACTGTCTTCGTTCCTTTTCTATTTCAGCAATGGCAAGTTGTGCTATGAGGAACAGACGCTTGATAGGTTGATGCGTAGCTGCAAACCTTATGACGATGTGATACGAAATCAATTTGGATTTGGAGTTGATGATGCCGTAAAGTTTGTGCTGCATGTTCGTGATCTGAACAACAGGAAATATACAGAAACGATATATAAAGGAAGCAAGTATCACTATTATAGTCAGCATCCCGAAGACTGGACTAAACTTGTGTCTGGATACATTGATCGAGGAATTGATCCCAGGGATTGGGCAAATCAGCCTGAATTGAAAGGTGCGTTTGATTTCCTTCTGATTAATCCAGGAGAGATATGTATGCACGACAGGGAAGAAGTGGAAAGTGTAGACATTGACCGAGACAGTCTGCTAAATATAATAAATTTTCTTCTTTATGACCCACAGCGGGCGATAGATGCAGGGACTGCATATTATGCAGACAAGCGTCTCTCGGAAGAGATGCCGCTGTTCAAAGTGGGTGACAGGTATATATGCCCCATCACTAAATTTCTGATAGAAGCATTGTATTATCGACTGTCGGCAGAACTGCAAAGGATAGTCACCAAATATAATGAAAGGAAAGGCGAGGTGTTTGAGACCAAAGTGTTGGACGTCTTCCAGCGATTCTTTCCGAGCAAAACGCGTTTTTATTCGAGTTATACGACAGATGGAGTATGCGAGAATGATTTGTTGATCAAGTTTGGCACCACCTGGATTGTTGTGGAATGCAAAAATTGTGGTTTCCGTGCCCCCTTCAGGGATGCAGAGCGGGGCTATGAGCGCATAAAAACAGACTTTGCCAAGGCAGTCCAATACGGCTATGACCAATGTAAACGTATAGAAGATGCTCTCTGTAGTGGCAACGCTGTTGATCTATATGATGCAAAGCATATTAGCAAACTGTTGTGCCATGTCGCGCCCCAAGAGATTGGTGATGTGTGGTCTGTGGTGGTGACAGATTACAACTATGGGCCTATTCAAACGGATTTGTCTCAGTTGCTCAACAAGGAACCTGACGACCTTTACCCACTGTCAATAGGTATCGATGATTTGGAAACATTCTTAATTCTGATGAAACGGTTGTGGAAAGGAGTTGCTCCATATCGTTTTGTCGAATATCTTGATTATAGAGAGCGTTATCAGGAACATGTAAAATGTTTTGATGAATTGGAGCTTGCTGGCTTTTATCTTTGTGATAGAGACCAGTTCAAGAGGTATGCTGATGTAGACTCTAACGTTATTACTACTCCCGAAATGGGTGAGATTTTTGATGCTTACTATCGTGTAGGTTTCGGTTTTCCTAATGAACTAAATTACGAGGACAAGCGTCATCGGCAACTACCGGCGTATTCTAAAACGTTTGTGATGGATGATCTGGCCGAACTGAGTCAGGAGTATGGCGTCAATGCCAAGGATAATCATTAGCGTGTTTATCATATCCATCTGTCACCTTATCTTGTTAGTGATATATAAGTGGTATTTTTCATGTAGAGTTTCATAGACAGACGTTTTACTAATAGGTTATTTGTTCTATAAGCTCTTGCAAATGTCAGCCTTTTACTATTTTTTCTTGCGTTCTAATGCGTCCGCATTGCATCCTGGCATTATTTGTCTACAGTTATAATCTTCTTGCAGAATAGTCCTCTTTGGTATTCTTCCGTAGATTCTTATCTATATCATCGTAATGCTTTGTACTCATAGTAATATCTCTCCATTAACAGTTTTGGAGGGAATTATTGCATATGCATGAAATAGCGCAATACGCAAAGCGCAAGGACTCTTTAATAGTGCGATAATCTTTTGTTTGAAACGTTCAACAATATAATAATCAGTGGAAAAACTTTAATTAATTTCTATTATGGAAAGGAAAACTATTTACTTGTGCCTTGCCCACATGAGTGAGGCTGGTTTGGAACAGAAATATGTGAAGGAGGCATTTGATACCAATTGGGTGGTGCCGATGGGGCCTAATGTGAATGCGTTTGAGAAAGACTTGGAGGCTTTTGCCAATAGTAAGAGCGATGGCTCTGAGGCTCTTGACCGCAAGGTCGTGTGCCTCTCGGCTGGTACGGCCGCGGTACACCTGTCGCTGATAGGCTGTGGGGTAAAGGCCGGCGATGAGGTTCTTGTGCAGAGTTTTACATTTTGCGCTTCGAGCCATCCTATTACTTATCTTGGTGCCAAGCCTGTGTTTATAGGCTCAGAGGGTGAGACATGGAACATGGATCCGGCTTTGCTGGAGAAGGCTATTATTGACCGTAAGGAGAAGACTGGCAAGCTGCCTAAGGCTATTGTGCCCGTGGCTCTGTATGGTATGCCTTACCGCATCGATGAGATTATGGCAATTGCAGACAAGTATGGAATCCCCGTGGTAGAGGATGCTGCCGAGGGTATGGGCTCTCGTTTCGATGGTCAGGTGCTTGGTACGTTTGGCAAGTATGGTGTCCTGTCATTCAATGGCAACAAGATGATTACCACTTCGGGTGGTGGCGCGCTTATCTGTCGCAATGCGGAGGATGCCAATGAGGTGATGTGGTATGCAACTCAAGCCCGTGACGCTTACCCCTATTATCAGCACACCGCCATCGGTTACAACTATCGTATGTCTAACGTGTGTGCCGGTATCGGTCGTGGGCAGATGACGGTGCTCAATGACCATATAGAACACCACAAACATGTACAGTCGCTCTATGAGGAACTGCTCAAGGATGTAAGGGGCGTACATATCCACAAGCAACCTGCCGACAAATGCTATGATGCCAACTTCTGGCTTTGCGCTGCAACTATGGATGCAGATGTGAAGATACAAGGACAGGAGAATGCCTACAAAGAGGTCATCAAGACTGCCGTAGGTGGTGCTGCCGGTGTTATCCATGCTGTCGATTCGGCAGTGACAGATTGCCAGCCCAATGAGAATGTAGAGGCGCTGCGTGTATTCATGCTCGCCAAGAAGGTGGAGTGTCGTCCTGTATGGAAGCCTATGCACAAGCAGCCTGTCTATGCCGATGCGCCTGTATATACAAAAGGTGTGGAGGAGGAACTCTTCAAGGTGGGATTCTGCCTGCCCGCTGGCCCTTATGTCACCGACGACGATGTGCGTTACATCGTGGAGTGTATCAAGGAGGCTATCGTTGGCTAAGGTGTGTATTATAATAAGGTGGGCGGCGATGATTTCGTCGCCCTTTTGTAGAATAATGAAAAAGTTGGTTTGGTCCATCTTCGCTTTCTGCAGGTTTCTTCTGATTCCGCGGCGAGCGAACAGATTGCCCAACGATTGAAGAACATGGAGATAGACAAAGACTTGTTGAGCCATCTTGTCGACATGGCCAAGGCCAGTCCGCGTCTGCACCATAGCCATGACTTGCGTACCTCACAGGCTGACAATAGTCAGCGGATGCTTTGTGCCTTGCTGCCTGGTACCGACGTGCCCATTCATCGCCACCCGCAGAGTACGGAGACGGTGATGATGTTGTGTGGCAAGTTGGTGGAGGTCATCTATGATGATGGGGGGCGAGAGGTAGAGCGCATCAGCCTTGACCCTCAGGCCGGTAAATATGGATGTGTGGTGCCGAAGGGGGCTTGGCATACGGTGGAGGTGCTGGAGCCTTCGGTCATCTTTGAGGCCAAAGATGGTGGATATGGCGTCGATGGTAGTGAGGTGTGGAGTGGGGTGAAGGACAAAACGGCTTTCTCCAACTGCCTTGGCGACCTGAAAAAGAACGTAGAATATCTTATCGGCATGGAGCGTCAGCAAGGTGCTGTGGATGTGTCACCTGAGTATATCGCCCGCGTGCTGAATGTGCCCGTGGAGGATGTCATACGGGTGATGGAGGAGATGGCGTAGGCCGTTTCGGTTCTTTGTCTGCGGTGGAGATGCAGTTATAGCAGTCCGCATAGGGGATATGTGGCTATAGGAGAAATGCTGCAGCGATACTATGCAGAAGGCGGATGCGCAAGATGATGAGTCTTGGGCATCCGCCTTCAGCGTTTGTCAGGGAATGAGTGGGTTGATAGTGACATTATACGAATTTTATATGGGAAATACAACCTCCATTTCGGAAGATTGATGGTAACGCCTTCGGCTAATCGCAACTCCTGTAGAGTTGCTAAGAGGGTGGGGGATGATACCCAGGGTAGAGGCGCTGCGCACCTCAACCCTGGGCTGGGAAATCGCAACTCCTACAGAGTTGCCTCTGGGTGCGTACCAACTCATATAATCTCTACTCATAGGAAGGATGGAGATTCGCAATGGCCTAAACTCTGGGCTGGGAAAACGGTAGAACTGGGAAATCGCAACTCCATTAGATTTCCGCTATGCGTAGTGACCTTCGGTTAGAATTGCCTTTGGGTACGTAAAGTGGAGCTGTATGTTAACGTGAATAGAAAACTTGTGATTGTCTTTAGGATAAAATGGTGGGAGATGGACTTTGGACTGGTTTGGCGGCTTGATTTGGTGATTGCGTGGTCGGAATTGGTGATTTCGTGCTTAGAAATATCCGTTTCGGGATTTGAAATCAAGATGAATGTGATGGCGTCATATGTTGTCTGAGCAACAAAATAGTGCAATCTATTATTTTTCTTGTGAAAAAGATTGGAAGAGTAGAAGAAAAAGCGTAATTTTGCATATAAAGGCCATTGTGTTGTCTCTATTGGAAATCATGATTATTGTATGGCAGTCGTAAGATTGGATAATATCAAGGCGGAAACGTTCAGATGGGCGTTTGTCCGCGCAGGCTACAATGAAGCGGAAGCTGTTGCGGCTTTCCCTATGTTGGAGTCGTGGCTGTCTGGAGAACAATTGCCAACACTTCGCCAGCTTGAGAAGTTCGCAGCCAAGTTCTTTGTGCCTATGGGTTTCCTGTTCTTGCAGCAAAAACCAGTAGAGACCGTTCCATTCCCGATGTTCCGTGGCAGCGCTGGTATAGACAATAATTTCGATTTGAATGTCTATGATACGGTTATGAACATTCAGAGTCGCCAGGACTGGCTGGAGGAGTATTTGCAAGACAATGTGATGGATACTTGTCAGATAGTTGGAACCATTATGCCCGCTACTCCTTTTGCCGAGGCAGTCCGTAAGCTGCGTACTGCTTTGGGCCTTGAGTGCGAATGGGCATTCAGCCTTGCCAATGTTGAAACGGCAGTAAATGTGTTGACGGAACACCTTGAAGAAATAGGTATCTTCGTTGCATTCAATGGCGTTGTTGGCAACAATACTCATAGAGTTCTTAAAGTTGAAGAGTGCAGAGGTTTCGCTCTTGTCAATGATACAGCCCCATATATTTTTGTAAATAGTGCAGACAGCAAGTCGGCCCAGATGTTCACATTGATACATGAGACAGCCCATATCATGCTTGGTATTAGTGCTGGCCACGCTGGAGAAAGTATTGCCATGCAAAACCATGTCGAGAAATATTGTGATATGGTTGCTGCCGAATTCCTGGTGCCCGAGAACGTGTTGCGAGAATTGTGGAATGGTGAGATCAAATGGATGTCAAGACGCTTCAAAGTAAGCGAACTCGTCATTGCACGAAGAGGGCATGACCTGAATCTGCTCAGCGATGAGGACTATAACCAGTTCTGGCATGAATACTCCAATCGTCCCATTAACAAGAAAACATCTGGTAGTGGCGGAAGTTTCTATTTGACCAGCGTAAAACGTGTGGGAAGGGCTTTTGCCATCCATGTGAGAAACGCTGTAAACAGTCGTGTGTTGAGCTATACTGATGCTTTTAGATTGACGGGATTGCACGGAGGAACATTTGAACATTTTATGAATAATAATATATAAGGTCATGGCATATCTGATAGACAGTAATATATTTATACGTTCGAAGAATGAGATGCCAATGAATCTGTGGCCTACGTTCTGGCAGCGAATGACCGATATGGTAAACAGCGGCGAGTTGTTTATCAGTACCAAGGTTAAGGAGGAAATAGAGCGGGGTAATGACGAGCTGACAGAGTGGCTGAAACACTCTGCACCAAAGACGTGCTTTGTCGGGCTTGATGGCGATGTCATGCGTATGTATGGAGAGGTCCAGACATGGGCTGGTACAAAGTCATTCACTCAGACCGCCAGAAATGTGTTTGCTACTGTTGCCGATGCCTATTTGGTAGCTACTGCTGCTGCGAAGAATATGACACTGGTAACGTATGAGAAATCAAACCCAAACAGCAAAGCCCGTGTCTTGATTCCAGATGCCTGTGAAGCGGTTGGCGCCAATTATTGTGATCTGAACGCGGTACTGCGCGGTATGGGAGTCGTGATATGATAATCTGCATAAAATGGATTCGAGCGTTATAAGTATTAAAAACACAACTTATAACGCTCGAATTGTTTCTATACATAAGAGATGTGGGCTCTCTTCAATCTTTACAGATTTACCAATACTGTCAATATAGAGATTGGATATAGCGAGTGGGGTGGTGGTTACTTCGCCGTGATGTGGAAACAGCCTTGGTGGACTTCGTATTTTATCCAGCAGCGGTCGTTCTGCCTCATGTCGCGCAGCACTTCGCTCAATATCCATTTCAGCGTGTCGTTGCGCACCACGCGGCGACGTTCGCCTGGGGCTTCTACTGTCTTGTAGCGGTTGTAGGCGATGTCAAATGTGGTGCCATACATGTGGCAGCTGTTCTGTGTGGCGTTGGAATTTCGTCTGCGGAGATGGGTCACATCCTTCTTGCTACGCAGCACGCTGGTCACGATAATCTTGTGGAGCGGCACTCCCTTGGTCTGAAGGCTGTCGAAGAAGGCGCGGCCTATGTCCTGCAAGAGCACTGAGGCGCGGGGCACGAGATAGGGGATGCTGTTGTGCAGCCGGTCGGTATAGAAGTAGGGGTTGGCGCCGATATATACCAGTTCGCTCTTGCGGCGTTCTGCTTCGTGCTCGTCTGCCACGGGCGACACGCCATGTTTCCGGGCTGAGAGCATCTGTACATCGTTCTGGTCGGGGAAGGTATTGCCGAAATTGGGCACGCTGAATATGCGGTTGCGCGCTGGGGTTCCGTCGGCGTTGAAAAAGCGTGTGCGCTGGCTGATGGGGGCAGCCTTAAGTGTGCCTTTGAGCAGCGCTGCGGTATCTGCGGCCTGTGTGCTGTCGGCTGTCGTCGCTACGGGAGTCTGTGTCTGAGCGGAGCGGGGCATATCGCCTGCCACCGAGGGGAAGATACATCTCACCATGCCGAGCACCACCACTGCGATGCAAAAACCTTGTATATATCTTTTTCTACTTATGTTCATCAAATCTATGTATTTGTGCGCAAAGTTAGTAAAAAATCAACACTTTATGGTCAAGTATCACAAGATTTTTGTAAATTTGCACCTAAATTTAAATGGGTATCAATTGATAGAGAAACATATTATATTAGAAGATATCGACCCACTCATATTCTATGGGGTAAACAACAGCCACCTGCAAATGATAAAGTCGCTGTTCCCTAAACTGCGCATAGTGGCTCGCGATAATGTGATGCGTCTTCTCGGCGATGAGGAAGAAATGGCCAAAGCCGAAGAAGATATTGAAACCATACGAAAACATGTTCTGAAATATAACAGTCTGAACGATGAGGACATACTCGACATCATCAAGGGCAAGGCGACCAAGGCCGATGCCGTGAAGGATGTTGTGGTCTATTCGCTCTCGGGCCGACCTATCAAGGGGCGTTCTGAAAACCAGCAGCTTCTGATAGACTCGTTCAACAAGAACGACATGATATTCGCCGTGGGACCTGCCGGTACCGGCAAAACCTACCTCAGTATAGCCCTCGCCGTGAAGGCTATGAAGGAGAAGAACGCCAAGAAGATTATCCTGTCGCGTCCGGCCGTCGAGGCTGGCGAGAAGTTGGGTTTTCTGCCCGGCGACATGAAGGATAAGATCGACCCCTATCTGCAGCCGCTCTACGACGCTCTGGAAGACATGATACCGGCAGCCAAGCTGCAGGATATGATGGACAAGCACATTATCCAGATAGCTCCCCTGGCCTTCATGCGTGGTCGCACGCTGAGCGACGCGGTGGTAATACTTGACGAGGCTCAGAATACCACCCCTGCGCAAATCCGCATGTTTCTCACCCGTATGGGATGGAATACCAAGATGATTATCACCGGCGACATGACCCAGATAGACCTGCCCCACGAGCAGAAGAGCGGACTGAAGGAAGCTCTGCAGCTGCTCAGCGGTATCGAAGGCATCTCGGTGGTAGAGTTCAACAAGAAGGACATCGTGCGCCACAAGCTGGTGACACGCATCGTCAATGCCTACGAAGCCTACGACAAGGCGCGACACGGAGAAAAGGAATTGGAATTCAAGGACTAAACTCAATAAATAATGAAAGCTCTAACGAAAACAGATTTCAAGTTTGAAGGACAACAAAGTGTGTATCATGGCAAGGTAAGGGATGTGTATGACATCAACGACGACCTGATGGTAATGGTGGCTACCGACCGTATCTCTGCCTTTGATGTAATTCTGCCCAAGGGCATACCCTTCAAGGGACAAGTGTTGAACCAGATAGCTGCCAAGTTCCTGGACCAGACCCAAGACATCTGTCCCAACTGGAAGCTCGCTACCCCTGACCCCATGGTTACCGTAGGTCTGAAGTGCGAGGGATTTCGTGTAGAAATGATTATCCGCGGTATACTTACCGGTTCGGCATGGCGCGACTATAAGAACGGCTGCCGCGAGATATGTGGTGTGAAGCTGCCCGAAGGCATGCGCGAGAACGAGCGTTTCCCCGAGCCCATCATCACTCCTACCACCAAGGCCGATGAGGGTCACGACCTCAACATCTCCAAAGAAGAGATTATCCGTCAGGGTATTGTCTCTGCCGAGGACTACGCCGTGATGGAAGACTATACCCGCAAGCTCTTTGCCCGCGGACAGGAAATTGCCGCCAAGCACGGACTGATACTGGTAGACACCAAGTATGAGTTTGGCAAGCGCGACGGCAAGGTATATCTCATCGACGAGATACACACTCCCGACTCGAGCCGCTACTTCTATGCCGAGGGCTACGAGGAGCGTTTCGCCAAGGGCGAGCCCCAGCGCCAGCTGTCCAAGGAGTTTGTACGCCAGTGGCTGATCGAGCACCACTTCATGAACGAGCCCGGACAGACCATGCCCGAGATTACCGATGAGTATGCTGAGACCATCAGCGACCGTTACATCGAGCTCTACGAGCAGATTACTGGCGAGAAGTTTGACAAGACCGCTGAAGACGGCGACATCGCTGCCCGTATCGAGAAGAACGTGGCTGCATATCTGGCTACCCGCAAGTAGAACTATGTACGCACAGGAGAAGATTAAGCCCTACACAGGCAAGGCAGAGAAAGGCAAGATGGTGAAGAGCATGTTTGACACCATCTCGCCCACCTACGACAAGCTCAATCTGCTGATGTCGTGGGGCATCGACCGCCGCTGGCGCAAGGCTCTCATAGACAGTCTGAAGCCCTGGCGCCCCCAGCACATTCTGGATGTGGCTACGGGCACCGGCGATCTGGCCATCCTTGCCGCCAAGAGCCTGGCGCCCCAGCAGGTGACTGGCGCCGACTTCTCTGAAGGCATGATGGAGATAGGGCGCGAGAAGGCTGCGCGAGAGGGACTGGGAGAGGTCATCTCCTTTGTCCACGAAGACTGTATGAACATGTCTTTCGCCGACGAAACCTTCGATGCTGTCACTGCCTCGTTTGGCATCCGCAACTTCCAGAGCCTCGACAAAGGCTTGGCCGAGATGTGCCGTGTGCTGAAGAAGGGCGGTCGCCTCGCCATCGTCGAACTGACCACGCCGCAGCGCTTCCCGATGAAGCAGCTCTTTGGCCTCTACTCTCACACCATCCTGCCGCTCTATGGCAATCTGATCAGCCATGATGTCAAGGCATACCGTTATCTGACGCAGACCATCGAGGCCTTCCCTCAGGGAGAGCAGATGACGGAGATACTCAAGAACGCCGGTTTCGAGGAAGCCTCGTTCCGGCGCCTCACCTGTGGTATCTGCACCCTGTATCTTGCAACCAAATAACATATTACAGTTATGGACAAATATGGATTAATAGGCTATCCCTTAGGACACTCGTTCTCCATAGGGTATTTCAATGAGAAATTCCAGAACGAGGGCATCGATGCCGTGTACGAGAACTACGAAATCCCCGACATCTCTACGCTGCCCGAGATTCTCGACTCCAATCCGGAGCTGAAGGGGCTCAATGTGACCATTCCCTACAAAGAGCAGGTCATCAAATATCTGGATGCCATTAGTCCGGAGGCCAATGCCATAGGTGCCGTCAACGTTATCCGCGTCACCCACAAGGACCGCAAGACCATCCTCAAGGGTTTCAACAGCGACGTGATAGGTTTCACCAAAAGCATAGAGCCCATGCTGGAGCCCTGCCACAAGAAGGCGCTGATACTGGGTACTGGCGGCGCGTCGAAAGCCATCAACTTCGGTCTGAAGTCGCTGGGCCTGGAGACTCTCTTTGTGAGTCGCAGCAAGAAAGAGGGCGCCATACGTTATGAAGATGTGACTCCCCAGGTGGTGAAGGAGTATAACGTGATCGTCAACTGTACTCCCATCGGCATGTATCCGCACGCTGACGAATGTCCCAACATTCCCTATCATGCTATGGACATGCACACGCTGCTCTACGACCTCATCTACAATCCCGACGAGACCCTCTTCCTGAAACGAGGCAAGGCTCATGGCGCCACCATCGCCAACGGACTGGAGATGCTGCTCCTGCAGGCATTCTCGTCATGGGAGTTCTGGAACGGCAAAGAACAACTATAATATATATAATAAGGTATAGGCGGGCCGACAGGGCTGCCAGAGCAAATAACACAATCAACACGACAAACAATGACAGACAACAGATATATGATGCGTGGCGTAAGTGCCGCCAAAGAAGATGTGCACAATGCCATCAAGAATATAGATAAAGGCATATTCCCACAGGCCTTCTGCAAGATTATCCCCGATATCCTGGGCGGTGACCCCGATTACTGCAACATCATGCACGCCGACGGCGCCGGAACCAAATCATCGTTGGCCTACATGTACTGGAAGGAGACCGGCGATATTGAGGTGTGGAAGGGCATAGCCCAGGATGCCATCGTGATGAACACCGACGACCTGCTGTGTGTGGGTGCTGTCGACAACATCCTGGTGTCGAGCACCATCGGCCGTAACAAGATGCTGGTGCCTGGCGAAGTAATCTCTGCCATCATCAACGGTACTGACGAGCTGCTGGCTGAGATGCGCGAGATGGGTATTGGCATCTATCCCACTGGCGGTGAGACCGCCGATGTGGGCGACCTGGTGCGTACGATCATCGTAGACTCGACTGTGACCTGCCGCATGAAGCGCTCGGACGTGATAGACAATGCCAACATCCGTCCCGGTGATGTCATTGTGGGTCTGAGCTCTACCGGTCAGGCTACCTATGAGAAGCATTACAATGGCGGTATGGGCAGCAACGGTCTGACCAGCGCCCGCCATGATGTCTTTGCCAAGTATCTGGCTGAGAAATACCCCGAGAGCTTTGATCATGCAGTGCCCGACGAGCTGGTGTATAGCGGCAAGTATGCTCTCACCGACGAGGTGGAAGGTGCGCCCGTCAATGCCGGCAGACTGGTGCTGTCGCCCACCCGTACCTATGCTCCCGTCATCAAGAAGATGCTCGACGAATGTAGAAGCGAAATCCACGGTATGGTACACTGCACCGGTGGCGCGCAGACCAAGGTGCTGCACTTCGTCAATGACAACTGCAAAGTGGTCAAGGACAATATGTTTGCCGTACCCCCTCTCTTCAAAGCTATCCACGACTGTTCGGGAACAGACTGGAGAGAGATGTATCAGGTGTTCAACATGGGTCACCGCATGGAAATCTATGTCGCTCCCGAAACAGCCGAGAAGATAATCGCCATCAGCAAGAGTTTCAACATCGATGCCCAGGTAGTGGGTCATATCGAAGAGGGCGAGAAGAGCCTTACCATCCATTCTGAATACGGAACATTCAATTATTAATATATGGCAGAAAACAACAACATATTATCTAAACTCGACGGACTTGAAAGCCGATACGAGGAGGTTTCAACCTTGATTACCGACCCTAATGTCATTGCCGACCAGGAGAGATATGTCAAGTTGACCCGTGAATATAAGGATTTGGGCGACATCATGGATGCCCGCAAGAGATATATCGACTGCATCAACTCTATCAAGGAGGCCAAGGACATACTGGCCAACGAGAGCGACCCCGACATGAAGGAGATGGCGCGCGAAGAGTTGGCAGAGAACGAGGCTCTCCAGCCCAAGCTGGAAGAAGAAATCAAGATTGCCCTCGTGCCCAAAGACCCTGAAGATGCCAAGAACGTGCAGATGGAGATACGCGCCGGAACAGGTGGTGACGAGGCTGCCCTCTTCGCCGGCGACCTGTTCCAGATGTACAAGAAGTACTGCGACTCCAAGGGTTTCACCCTCTCTGTGACCAGTGCGTCGGAAGGTGCCGTGGGTGGTTTCAAGGAGATAGACTTCGCCGTGAGTGGTGTGGATGTCTATGGCACATTGAAGTATGAGTCGGGTGTGCACCGTGTGCAGCGTGTGCCTGCCACCGAGACTCAGGGCCGTATGCACACCAGTGCCGCCACCGTGGCAGTGTTGCCCGAGGCCGACAAGTTTGAAGTGACCATCAACGAAGGCGAAATCAAATGGGATACCTTCCGTTCGAGTGGTGCCGGAGGTCAGAATGTGAACAAGGTGGAGTCGGGTGTTCGTCTGCGCTATATGTGGAAGAACCCCAACACCGGTGAAACCGAGGAAATCCTGATAGAATGTACCGAGACCCGCGACCAGCCCAAGAACAAGGAGCGTGCGCTGGCGCGTCTGCGTACGTTTATCTATGACAAGGAGCACCAGAAGTATGTAGACGATATCGCCAACCGTCGCAAGTCGCTGGTATCTACCGGTGACCGTAGTGCCAAGATACGTACCTACAACTTTCCCCAGGGCCGCGTGACCGACCATCGCATCGGTTATACCACCCATGATCTGCAGGGCTTCCTCAACGGTAACATCCAGGATATGATAGACGCTCTCACCGTGGCCGAAAACGCTGAGCGTCTGAAGGAAAGTGAACTCTAAAACAAATAGCATTGACGTTATGAACAGACAAGAACTGGTAAAAGAGATATTTGACAAGAAGTCGTTCCTCTGCGTAGGACTGGATACCGACCTGAAGAAAGTTCCTACCCATCTGCTGAACGAGGAAGACCCTATCTTCGCCTTCAACAAGGCCATCATTGATGCCACGGCAGACTACTGTGTGGCCTATAAGCCCAATCTGGCTTTCTATGAAGCCTTCGGCGTGAAGGGAATCATGGCCTTTGAAAAGACCATTGACTATCTGAACAAGCATTATCCCCATCACTTCGTCATCGCCGATGCCAAGCGAGGGGATATCGGCAATACATCGGCTATGTATGCCCGTACATTCTTTGAGGAGTACAACCTCGATGCCCTGACTGTCGCCCCTTATATGGGTGAGGACAGCGTGAAGCCCTTCTTGGGATATGAGGACAAGTGGGTAATCCTCTTGGCTCTTACATCCAACAAGGGCTCTTTGGACTTCCAGATGACTGAGGACAAAGACGGCGAAAGACTCTTTGAGAAGGTGCTGAAGAAGAGCCAGGAGTGGGGCGACGATACCAATATGATGTATGTGGTAGGTGCCACTCAAGGAGAGATGTTCAAGGACATCCGCAAGTGTGCTCCCACTCACTTCCTGCTGGTTCCCGGAGTGGGTGCCCAAGGTGGCAGTCTGCAGGACGTATGCAAGTATGGCATGACTGCTGATTGTGGCCTGCTGGTCAACTCGTCGCGCGGTATTATCTATGCTTCGCAAGGTGAAGACTTTGCCGAGGTGGCTGCGCAGAAAGCCCATGAACTGCAACAGGAAATGGCAGCTGAATTAGAACGCATTGAACGATAGCAAAATTATAAGCGATCCGGTCTTCGGATTTGTAAAGATACCACGGGGATTGCTGCTCGACATTGTGAAGCATCCCCTGTTTCAACGCCTGACACGCATCAAGCAGTTGGGCTTGACCAATGTGGTATATCCCGGTGCCCAGCACACCCGCTTCCAACACTCATTGGGCGCTTTTCATCTTACGAGTGAGGCCATACTCTCGCTCACGCAGAAAGGCGTGTTCATCTTTGAAAGTGAAGCCGAAGCTGTTCAGGCTGCCATACTGATGCACGACATCGGTCATGGTCCCTTCTCGCATGTGCTGGAGAATACTCTCATCCACGGCATATCCCATGAGGAGATATCGCTGATGATGATGAATGAGATAAACCACGACTTGGGCGACAACCTGACCTTGGCCATCAAGATTTTCAAGGATGAATATCCCAAGCGTTTTCTGCACCAGCTGATTAGTAGTCAGCTCGATATGGACAGGCTTGACTACCTGCGCAGAGACAGTTTTTTTACCGGTGTGACCGAAGGCAATATCGGCTCAGCGCGTATCATCAAGATGCTCAATGTGGTCGATGACAATCTTGCGGTTGACTCAAAGGGTATCTATTCGATAGAGAATTATCTCACTTCGAGGCGGTTGATGTATTGGCAGGTGTATCTGCACAAGACCACGGTGGGTTATGAGAAACTGCTGGTCAATCTCCTCTCGCGTGCCAAGTATCTGGCTGACCAGGGAGAGACGCTCTTTGCCACTCCGGCGCTGCACTTCTTCCTCTATAACCATATAGATAAGGAGGCGTTTGTGGACAATGCTGAGCCGTTGCAGCATTACAAGATGTTGGATGACAGTGATATCTGGGCGAGTGTCAAGGCGTGGACCACCCATCGCGACCCCATACTCTCGTTATTGTCTCGCAATCTCATAGACCGCAGAATCTTCAAGGTTGAGGTTCGCAGTACGGCAGTGGAAGAGGCAGAAGTGATGGATATAAGGCATCAGATAGCCCAGCGCTATGGGCTCTCTTTTGACGACACAGCCTATCTGGTCAATGTCTCTACCATCCGTAAGGACATGTATGACATCCACGACGACCACATATCCATATTATACAAGGACGGTACGATAAAAGACATCACGGAAGCCTCAGAAATACTCAATATATCGTTGTTATCAAAAAAAATATGCAAATATTATCTTTGTTATCAGCGTTTTTGAATTATATTTACTATATTTGCAGAAATTAATTAATACATAAACTATGGAGTTTACTGCTAAACAGATAGCGCAATTCGTGCAAGGTGTCATCGAGGGCGATGAAAATGCCTCAGTCACTACCTTTACGAAGATTGAAGAGGGCGTGCCTGGTGCCATCTCTTTTCTTGCCAATCCCAAATATACACATTATCTCTATGAAACCAAGTCCTCGGTGGTGCTCGTTGACAAAAGCATAGAACTGGACAAACCTGTAGAGACTACGCTTGTCAGAGTAGACAACGCACGTGACTGCGTAGCCAAATTGTTGCAACTCTATGAGAGCATGAAGCCCAAGAAACAGGGCGTAGACAAGATGGCATTCATCTCTGAGTCGGCCAAGATTGGCGACAATGTTTACATCGGCGCTTTTGCCTATATCGGCGACAATGTTGTGGTGGGCGACGGCTGTCAGATTTATCCTAATGCCACCATCTGTGACAATGTAAAACTCGGTAATAACTGTATATTGTATCCCAACACTACAGTCTATCACGATTGTCGTTTGGGCAATGAAGTTATCCTTCACGCCGGTAGCGTGGTGGGTGCCGACGGCTTTGGCTTTGCCCCCAATGCCGAGACCAACAGTTATGATAAAATTCCCCAGATAGGCAATGTCATTATAGAAGACAATGTTGAAATTGGCGCAAATACCTGTATCGACCGTTCTACTATGGGTAGCACGTTTGTAAGAAAGGGCGTCAAACTTGATAATCTTGTACAGATAGCACACAACACTGATATCGGTGAAAACACCGTGATGAGTGCTCAGGTAGGTATTGCCGGCTCTACCAAGGTAGGCCAGTGGTGCATGTTTGGCGGTCAGGTAGGTATTGCTGGACATATTACTATCGGCAACAAAGTATTCCTGGGTGCCCAGTCGGGTGTACCTGGCAGTCTGAAAGATAACCAGACCCTTATCGGTACTCCCCCTACAGACCAGCGTTCGTTCTTCAAGTCACAGGCCATCATCCGCAGATTGCCCGAGATTTACAAGCAGCTGAACGATTTGCAGAAGGAAGTGGAAGAGCTGAAAAAGCAGAAACAAGATTAATCACATATATCTCTATCAATTAGAGAACAGAGCAAAGTAATATATGGACACAGTAAAACAGACTACCCTTAAAGGTAGTTTCTCTCTCTTCGGCAAAGGATTGCATACCGGTCTTCACCTGACCGTCACCTTCAATCCTGCTCCAGAGAATCATGGATACAAGATTCAGCGTATCGACCTCGAGGGCCATCCCATTATCGACGCCATAGCTGAAAAGGTAAGTGACACCCAGCGCGGTACAGTGCTTTCCAGTGGCGATATCAGAGTAAGCACTATCGAGCATGGTATGGCAGCTCTCTATGCAATGGGTATTGACAACTGTCTGATTCAGGTTAATGGTCCTGAGTTCCCCATTCTTGACGGTTCGGCCATGCAGTATGTCGAGAAAATCAATGAAGTGGGAATCCAGGAGCAAAATGCACCTAAGAACTACTACGTTATCCGTAAGAAGATAGAAATCAAGGACGAAAAGACAGGCTCATGCATCACCATTCTTCCCGACGAGGAGTTCAGCATCACCGCCATGTGTTCTTTTGAGTCCAAATTCATCAACAGCCAGTTTGCTACACTTGACAGTACCAATAATTTTGCCAAGGAGATAGCACCTGCGCGTACCTTTGTGTTTGTTCGTGATATCGTTCCATTGCTCGAGGCTAACCTTATCAAGGGTGGAGACCTGGACAACGCCATTGTTATCTACGAAAGAGAAGTGGAGCAGGAGAAACTCGACCAGTTGGCCGACGTTCTCAAGGTGCCCCATATGGACGCCAAGAAGATTGGCTACATCCAGCACCGTCCGTTGATGTGGGAGAACGAGTGTACCCGTCATAAGCTCTTGGATATCATCGGCGATATGGCTCTTATCGGACGTCCGCTGAAGGGTAGAATCATTGCCACCCGTCCTGGTCATACCGTGAACAACAAGTTCGCCCGACTGATGCGTAAGGAGATTAAGCAGCACATGGTTCAGGCGCCTATCTATGATCCCAACGAGGCTCCTATCATGGACAACATCCGCATCCGCGAGTTGCTGCCCCACCGTTATCCCATGCAGCTTGTTGACAAGATTACCGCCATTGGCCCCACAAGCATCACTGGTGTGAAGAATGTAACCAGCAATGAGCCTTTCTTCGTAGGCCACTTCCCACAGGAGCCTGTAATGCCAGGCGTCCTTCAGATAGAGGCAATGGCACAGTGTGGCGGTTTGTTGGTACTCAACCAGGTGGAAGAACCCGAGCGTTGGTCAACCTATTTCTTGGGTATTACCGATGTGAAGTTCAGGCAGAAGGTTGTCCCTGGCGACACCCTGCTTTTCCGCGTAGAATTGCTTCATCCCGTACGCCACGGCATCAGCTCCATGAAGGGCTATATGTTTGTCGGCGACAAGGTAGTGTCTGAGGCTACATTTACTGCACAAATCGTTAAAAACAAATAATATGAACCAAATAAGTCCTTTGGCATACGTTCACCCAGAAGCCAAACTGGGAGACAACAATATTATAGGCCCCTTCTGCTTTATTGACAAGAATACGGTATTGGGTGATAACAATGTCCTTCAAAACAGTGTTACCATCAATCGTGGTGCTCGTATTGGAAACAATAATGAGATTTTTCCCGGTGCCAGCCTTTCCACCAAACCTCAGGACCTGAAGTATAAGGGAGAGGAGACCATCTGTGAGATAGGCGACAACAACAGTATCCGTGAGTTTGTTACCATCTCGCGTGGTACTGCTTCAAAGGGTACCACCATCGTGGGCAACAATAACCTGCTCATGGAGAATATGCATATCGCCCATGACTGTGTGATTGGTAGCAATATTATCATCGGTAACTCTACCAAGATTGCCGGTGAAGTGGTGGTAGACGATAATGCTATCTTGAGTGCCGAGGTGCTTTGCCATCAGTTCTGCCGTATCGGTGGCTATGTGATGATACAGGGTGGAAGCCGCTTCAGCCAGGATATTCCTCCTTATATTATTGCCGGCAAGCATCCCTTGAAGTATGCAGGTGTCAACATCATCGGTCTGCGTCGTCGTGGATTTAGCAATGAGCTTATCGAAAACATCCACAACGCTTACCGCATCCTTTATTCTAAGGGACTGATGAAGGAAGGCATTGAGGAAATCAAAAAGCAACTTACAGTTACCCCCGAGATTCAGTATATCATAGACTTCGTAAGTTCTTCCCAACGGGGAATTATCAGATAATGAAGACACTGGTTGTTGTTCTTGGGCCGACAGGCGTGGGAAAAACAGAACTCTGCCTAACTATAGCCGAGCATTTGGGCATTGACATCATCAATGCCGACTCGCGTCAGATATTTGCAGAGCTGCCTATCGGAACTGCTGCTCCGACCCAAGAACAACAACAGCGTGTTCATCATCATTTTGTTGGCAATCATCACCTTAATGATTATTACAGCGCCTCTATCTATGAAGAAGAGGTAATGGCGTTGCTGCGCGACAAGTTTGAGCGTGGCGATGTGGCTATGCTTACCGGTGGAAGCATGATGTATATTGATGCCGTATGCAATGGCATCGATGATATCCCAACCATCGATGACGCTACGCGCCAGATGATGAAAGCCAGACTTGAAGCTGAAGGTCTTCCTGCGCTTGTTGAGGAGCTTCGTCGGCTTGATCCCGAACACTATCAGATCGTTGACAAGAACAATCCTCGCCGTGTCGTCCATGCCTTGGAAATCTGCTATATGACTGGCAAGACCTACACATCCTTTCGTACCAACAGTAAGAAGGAACGTCCTTTCCGTGTCCTCAAGATTGGTCTTAACCGCGACCGCGGAGAACTCTATGAACGTATCAACCAGCGTGTTCTTGACATGATGGATGCAGGTCTGGAGGACGAAGCTCGCCGCTGTTATCCCCTCAAAGGACTCAATTCGCTCAACACAGTAGGTTATCGGGAGATGTTTGATTATTTTGATGGACTCACCGACCGCGTCGAAGCAATCCGTCGCATCCAGTCCAACTCTCGCAGATATATGCGCAAGCAACTCACATGGTTCAAAAAGGACCCTGAAATCGTATGGTTTCACCCGGATAACGTTAAAGAAATCATAAATTATATCGACACACACTTATTAGACAAATAGTTTTCGTACTTTTGTACGTGCATAACAGCTTGTTTTATTAACTATGGATAAAGTTAAATTCCTCTACCTGTGGTGTAGGGCCAAAATCACAGCCTTTTGGGCGTGGTACAAGAACCTCTACGTGGGCGCTCCCGTATGGAAAAAGGCGTTGATAGGATTTGTTTCCGTTATCGTTTCTTTCCTTTTGTATTTAGGCGCTGTTGACATCAACTTCCTTTGGCTGTTTGGTAAGTCACCCGGTTATTTCTCCGGCATCCTTAATCCTCAGACCAGCCAGGCTTCTGAGATTTACAGTGCTGATGGTCAGCTCATTGGCAAGTTCTTCAGTGAGAACCGTACCCCTGTTAAGTATGAAGAGATTACTCCTGATTTCTTCAAGGCCCTTGTTGATACCGAGGACGAGCGTTTCTACAGCCATTTCGGTATTGACCCCATTGGTATCTTTGGCGCCGTCAAGGATGCTGCCTTGCGCCATGAGGGCCGAGGCGCTTCTACCATTACCCAGCAGTTGGCCAAGAATATGTTCCGTGTCCGTTCTCACTATTCTACTGGACTTTTGGGTAAGATTCCCGGTCTGCGCATCCTGATTGTCAAGAGCAAAGAGTGGATTATTGCGCTGAAGTTGGAGTCACGTTACAACAAGAAGGAGATTATCACGATGTACGCCAACACCGTTGATTTCGGTTCCAATGCTTTTGGCATCAAGACTGCCGCCAAGACCTATTTCAATAAGTTGCCCAAGGATCTCACCACCGACGAAGCAGCCATCCTTGTTGGCATGCTCAAGGCTACCACCTATTACAATCCCAAGAGTCATCCCGAGAACAGCCGCTCACGTCGTAATGTCGTGCTGAGCAACATGCTGAAGCATGGCGATTTGTCGCGAAGCCGCTATGGGGAATTGAGCAAACTCGATATCAAGCTCAATTACAAGGTGGAAGACAATTATGATGGTCAGGCCACTTACTTCCGCAATGCCGTTGCCGAAGCCTGCGACAGTCTGCTTGTCGGCGTAGGCGCAGGTGTCGGTTCCGATGATGATGACAACAAAGCGCCAGACCTCTACACGAGTGGCTTGAAGATTTATACTACCATAGATACGCGTATGCAGAAGTATGCTGAAGAGGCAGCCAACAAACAGATGCGTATCATCCAGCGCAACTTCAACAACCATTGGGGCAAAGAGGAACCATGGCAGGATGAGCACCACCAGGTTATCCCCGGCTTCATCGAGGGTATCGCCAAGCGCCAGCCCTTCTACAAAGCCTTGGTCGAGAAGTTCGGCGAAAACGCCGACTCCATCGACTATTATCTCAATAAGCCCCACAAGGTCAAGGTCTTTGACTATGCCAATGGGGAGATTGAGATGGAGATGTCCAGCCTCGACTCTATCCGCTATATGGTGCGCTTCATGCACTGCGGTATGGTTGCTATGGAACCCCAGACCGGCGCTGTAAAGGCATGGGTGGGCGACATTGATTTCAAGCATTGGAAGTATGACAAGGTTACAGCTATGCGCCAGCCCGGTTCTACCTTCAAGCTCTTCGTATATACCGAGGCGATGAACCAGGGACTTACCCCGTGCGACAAGCGCCGCGACGAGCAGATTAGCATGGATGTCTTTGACAGCAAGAAACAGGAGATGACCCGTTGGACTCCCACCAATGCCAATGGAACCTTCAGCGGCGACTCTATGCCTCTCAAGTCTGCCTTCGCCAGAAGCGTCAACTCTATTGCTGTACGCTTGGGCCAGGAGATGGGCATCAAGCGCATTATCTCTACAGCCCACGCCATGGGTATCGACAGTCCGCTCGACGACGCCCCCGCCTTGGCCCTCGGTTCCAGTGATGTGCGTCTTCTCGAGTTGGTCAACTCCTACTGCACCGTGGCCGACAATGGCCGTCGCCATAAACCTATGCTGGTTACCCGTGTCGAAGACAGGGACGGCAGGGTCATCTATCAGGCCGACACCCAGTCTGAGCAAGCCATATCCACCAAGTCAGCATTCTTCATGCAGCAGCTGCTACAGGGAGGTATGCGCGAGCCGGGCGGAACCTCGCAGAGTCTGTGGGGCTATGTCGGCGATGTGCGCGACACCGAGTTTGGTGGAAAGACGGGTACCTCCAACAACCATTCCGATGCTTGGTTCGTGGGCGTCAGTCCGCGTCTCGTCGTAGGAGCATGGGTTGGCGGCGAATATCGCTGCATCCATTTCCGCACTGGTGCCTTGGGACAGGGTAGTCGTACGGCTCTCCCCATCTGTGGTTATTTCCTCCAGTCGGTTTTCAAAGACCCCGCTTTCCAGCAATATCATGGCAAGTTCGTCAAGCCAGCCGATGCCGACATCTCGCGCGTTGACTACATCTGCGACAGCTACTATCAGAAAGCCAAGAACGACAGTACAGCTACTGATAGCCTTGAGCTCAATTCGGAAGAGATAATACTTGATGAAAATGGCAATCCTGTCATCCGAAAGGAGGAGAAGTCCGAAGTCGGAACCTCTTCTGAGCCCGGTTCTCAGGGCGACCACAAGCCCCATAAGCCCACCGAGCAGGCAGTTCGTTTTGATGATTTGTAATTATCCATAGGTTTGGAACATATCAATCTTGACAACGAAGAGTTTCAGAAAGCTCTGCAAATCATACAGTTTACCCGTCGCTCGCTTTTCCTTACTGGAAAGGCAGGCACGGGTAAATCTACGTTTCTCCGCTACATCTCCGAGACCACCAAGAAGAAACATGTCATCCTCGCGCCTACTGGTATAGCCGCCATCAATGCCGGTGGTTCCACGCTTCACAGTTTTTTCAAGCTCCCCTTCCATCCTCTGTTGCCCAATGATACCCGCTACAGCGTGCGCAATATGCGTAAGACACTGCGCTACACCAGCGAGAAATGCAAGCTGCTACGCGAGGTTGAACTGATTATCATCGACGAGATTAGCATGGTGCGCGCCGACATCATCGACTTTATTGACAAGGTGCTGCGCGTCTACAACCGCAATATGCGTGAGCCGTTTGGCGGCAAGCAGCTCCTCCTTGTAGGTGATATCTATCAGCTTGAGCCTGTCGTTCGTGAGGAAGACCGTCAGTTGCTTGCTCCTTTCTATTATTCCCAGTTCTTCTTTGATGCCAAGGTCTTTGCCTCCCTCCAGTTGGTAAGCATCGAACTGACCAAGGTGTATCGCCAGAACAATCCTACCTTTATCAACCTGTTGGACCACATCCGCTCGTCGCATGTCACCACTGCCGACCTCGAGATGCTCAATCGACAGGTGGGTGCCGACATTGACACCTCCGACTCTTCGCTCTCCATTACGTTGTCCACCCGTCGCGATACCGTCGATTACATCAACAGTACCCGCTTGGCCGAGCTTGATGGCGATGCTACCATCTTTGACGGAACCATCGAAGGCGATTTCCCCGAGAACAACTTGCCCTCTCCACTCAAACTCGAACTCAAGGTGGGCGCGCAGGTACTCTTTGTGCGCAACGACAAGGAGAAACGGTGGGTCAATGGCACTCTGGGCACCGTCACGGGTTTCTCGCTCGATGTTGAGGATAGTAAGGATGCCATCATCTATGTCCGTACCGAGGATGGAGTGGAGTTTGATGTTGAGCAGGAAATCTGGAGCAATATCAAGTATACCTTCAACGAGAAGGAACAGAAGATTGAAGAGTCTGTTCTTGGCACTTTCTGCCAGTTCCCTCTGCGTTTGGCGTGGGCCATTACCGTCCACAAGAGCCAGGGCCTTACCTTCCGCAATGTCAAAATCGATTTCAGCGGCGGAGTCTTTGCCGGCGGTCAGACTTATGTCGCCCTTTCGCGCTGCCGTTCGCTCGAAGGCATCAGCCTCAAGAGCCCCATCCGGCGTGAAGATGTCTTCGTCAAAGCCGAAGTTTCCCGTTTCGCCAAGAACTATAACAACCAGCAGCTTATTCATGCCGCTCTCGAACAGGGCAAGGCCGACAAGCAGTATTATGATGCCGTCAAGGCCTTTGATGCAGGCGACATGCAGGCCGCGCTGGACAACTTCTTCCTCGCTATCCATAGCCGTTACGACATCGAACGCCCTGTTGCCAAGCGTTACATCCGTCGCAAGCTCAATGTCATTAACCAGAAGGACCAGGAGATAGCCCGTTTGAAGGAAGAAATCAAGAAGAAGGAGAAATTTCTCAAGAAACTGGCTGTCGAGTATGTCGTCATGGGCCGCGAGTGCGAGAAGGAGCATTTCACCGAGGCTGCCATCCGAAACTTTGAGAAAGCCCTTGAGCTCTGTCCCGATATTCCCGAAGCGAAGCGACGGTTGAAGAAACTCAAGAAAGACTGATTCCCTATATACCTTATTATATATATGACTACAGGCAGACAGAAATGTGACCTCCTGAGGAGCATACGCCAGCAGCTGGCTATCGAGTATGGGTTGGATTACACTCCCGCAGAGTGCCATCATGTGGGCGACTGTCCCGGCACTTGCCCCGTGTGTGATGCCGAGCTTGCCGATCTTCAGCGACAGCTCGACGAGCGTGGTATCACCGAAGTTGCGGAGAAAATAGATATCCGCAGCACCATTACTACCATAGACCCTGATGACGAACACCACGAGTTGGAAGGTCTCGCCGGTCCCATGTCGCGTGGACGGGATGCAAAGATTACAGACATCCCCGAGGGAATTATTCCTGATGACATGCTGTTGCAAGGAGAAATCATGCCGACAGATTATCTTGACCGCGATTAACCTTTTCTTCATTGCCCCTTCAATGCAGCAAAATAAAATAATTTTGCCCTTTTCCTTGCGCATCCGACTGATTATGCCTAATTTTGTAATCTAAACGCTTTATTAAAATAGAACAAATGGCAACACCGCACATTTCAGCCGCAAAGGGCGATTTCGCCAAGACAGTGCTTATGCCTGGCGACCCGCTTCGCGCAAAGTTTATAGCAGAGACATTCCTCGAGGATGTCAAGTTGGTAACATCGGTTCGTAATGCCCTCGGCTATACCGGTCTGTACAAGGGCGTACCAGTTTCAGTTATGACCAGTGGCATGGGTATGCCCAGCATTGGCATTTACTCTATGGAGCTTTACAAGTTCTATGGTGTAGAAAACATTATCCGCATCGGTTCGGCTGGTAGCTATCGCGACTGGCTCAAGGTGATGGATGTCACTCTTGCCGAGGTCGCCGTGAGCGAGTCTTCCTACGCTCTTGTACAGGGTGGCTGCAAGGAAAACGCCATCAAGCCCAGCCAGGAACTCAATGACGTCATCAAGGCCAAGGCCAAGGAGATAGGTATTGAGTGCAAGCCCAGCGTAGTTCATTCCAGTGATGTCTTCTATCGTGATGCCTCACAGGGTACATGGCAGGATATCATCAAGCAGAATGGCAGCGACTGCGTAGAGATGGAGAGCTTTGCCCTCTTCCACAATGCCAATATGACAGGCAAGCGCGCAGCCTGCCTGCTTACCATCAGCGACTCTTTTGTCGACCACACCGAGTTGTCAGCCGAAGACCGCCAGAATTCATTTACCAAGATGATGACCCTGGCGCTCGAGAGTGCCATCGTGCTTTAATCTGTCTTAGTACGCATTATAGAAAAGCGCAGACCCGGCCGGGTCTGCGCTTTTTTAATCCATTTCCGTTGTATTCTTGTCACACGATACGTTGCAGTCTCAGGCGTTAGTGGCAGTTACCTGTTCTACATCTGTCGCAATTGCCTATTATAGGGTGGAACATTATTGCAGTTTTTTGTATTCATCTTCGCATACAGGTTCCAGCCATTCGTTAGAGGCGTTTTCGCCAGGAACCTCGAAGGCGAGGTGGGCAAACCAGCTGTCTTTGGCAGCACCATGCCAGTGTTTCACGTTGGCAGGAATGTGGATAACAGTACCTGGCATTATCTGCTGTGCCGGCTTGCCTTCTTCCTGATACCACCCACGGCCACCCACACCTACCAGCATCTGGCCGCCGCCTGTTGTGGCATGGTGTATATGCCAGTTGTTGCGGCATCCAGGCTCAAAGGTTACATTGGCAAAAGGTATCTGACTCGTGGAGATGCGGGCAAGATAACTATTACCTTTGAAGTAAGCAGCGTAGGCTGTGTTAGGCTCGCCGATGGGAAATATCATCTCACGTTGGAAAGCGGCCTTGGCGTCATCGCCGGTCACATCTTCGTTCCACACCTCTTTGGCAAGATTGAAGGCAGCCCAAGCCTTGGGCCAACCGGCATAGAAAGCGATATGTGTGATTATCTCGGCTACTTCTGTACGTGTGATGCCGTTGTTCTTGGCAGTTTGTAGATGGTATTTCAACGAACTGTCTGTGATGCCTTGGCTGATAAGTGCTGTAATGGTTACCATACTTCGGTCGCGGAGGGAGAGTAGGTCATTGCGGCTCCATACTTCTCCGAAGAGTATGTCATCGTTGAGGTGGGCGAACTCTGGAGCAAACACTCCTAATTGCATGCGTCCTGCGGTCTGTTCTATTTTCTTTTGTGCCATAATGTAGAGTGTTATCATTGTTAATAAAATAAATATTACGAGTCTTTTCATAATTGTCAATAGTTAAGTCGTTTCAACCATTTGTCTACTTTCGAGAGATTATTGCGGGTCTCATGACCGTAGATGCTCATTGCCTCTTTGAAGGTGGCGTTGGGGTACAGCTTCTTTAGGTCGTTTACCACATTGCCAAGCCCGCTTCCTTCATGGGTGGTAAAGGGGATAATGGTCTTGCCGTTCAAATCGTATTTGTCGAAGAAGGTAAACATTACTTGTGGATAGGTGCCCCACCATACTGGTCCACCGATAAAGATGGTTTCATATTGGTCCATGTCATTCACCTCGCCCTTGAAGGCCGGCTTCTCGTTGTTCTCTGCCTCTTTCTTTGCAAGTTTGGTGAGGGCATCATACGTCATGTCGTAGCTTTTCTCCGCGACAATCTCAAACTCGTCACCGCCCGTGAGTTTCTGTATCTGGTCGGCCACAAGTTTGGTGTTGCCCACCTTCACATTGCCCACTCCGTAGTTCTCCCCGGCATGCGAGAAGAATACAATCAGTATTTTTCCTTTGCTCTCCATAGAGGCTTGTTCTTTTTGTTGCGATGATCTCACACTTCCGTAACATGCAGCAGAAACCATGAGTGCCGAAACCATCATTGATGTATACTTCAATACTCGTTTCATAATCGATAGTTTTATTATGTTGCGATTTACAATGCAAAGGTATATAGAAACTGAATTGGCATTGTTACCTATATTACGCCAATTATTACCGTTTTCTCCTAATGTGGCTCTCCCCGTTGCGGCGTAACGCACAATCGCATATTTGTATACAGTGCTTTCCTGTATGCGAATATGCGATTTGTTGGCTTCGGGCGTTCTGCTCGGTATGAACAGCCCGGCGTCTATTCAAAGTATTTCTTCAGCAACTGTCGTGACAGCTGTACTGGGTCTTGCTTTTGGGGATATTCGATGGGTACTTCCAGTTCGCAGAACTTCTCTTCAAACTCGTAGCACTCTTTGACAAAGCTGTCTTCATCATACTCGATGCCCCGTTCACGGCAGTCGATGGCGCGGTCTACGAACATGCTCCAGCGTGGCAGATAGAAACTCTTGAGCAGTCCGTCCCATGGGCGGCCAGCATAGTCGTTGAGTCCTGCCAGATTGTTGTTCCACACGGTGACGATGCGGCGGGCGTTGCGCTCATAGTAGTCTTTCTCCTCGGCAGAGTTGCCCCAGCTGCGAGCCTGTTCTATCCATCGCTTCATGGAGAACACGGGGTGGCAGGCGGTCAGGGCAGCCTCGTCGGCCAGCACCTCTTTCATCTCACTTCCCAGGCGCTTCATCTCCTTGAGGTCGTAGCAGTCGTAAGCCACGACAAACTTGCGCCAGAGCACGTAGAAGTGTTCCTCCAGACACTGGCGGCCGATGTTCACCACATCCATCTTGTATCCATCGCGGTCTGAATTGAGGTTCACCATCTCCTTCCATATCTCGTTCTGTGCCTCGCGCGTGGGCGTACATTTATCCTTCTTCTTCATTCCCGGACGCGACTCCACAAAGGTGTAGTTGTATGTGCGTGGTACGTCGAGCACCCGTTCGCAGTAGTCACGATACACCTTGCGTGCCTTCTCGTCTATGCGGCCCATGCGCTGGTCGGCCAGCGAGTTGCGCCATTCGTCGAGGGTGCCAGGCATATTCCATGCCTTGTCAAAGAGCATGCTGAAGGCAAACTGGTTGACATCGAGGGCTTCGAGTGTAGCACCCACGCCGCTGAAGTTAGAGCCCGCCTTTTTGTATGTATTGTCTATATAGTTGTATATGCGGTCCGAGGGAGCCACCAGGCGGTTGCGTCCGCCAAAGTTGTTGAGATAGCACCAGATGAAGGGCTGGCCGTAGAACGACTCAGTGGTTTTCCACATCTGTACATTCTCACACCAGTAGTCGAGCATAATCAGGCGACCCTGTGGCACACCTCTGAAGAGTGCCTTCATGCGTTCGCCGTTCCATCCTGGCATGTATTTGTAGGTCCAACTCATCTGCAGCCAGTGTGCATCCTTGTCTGCAGCAGCCAGCGACTCGTATATACCGCGTGAGAGCATGGCCAGCGAGTCACAGTTGAACGTGGGAGGGTCTACCTCGTTGAAGGGGTCTATGCAGTACATGTGGTCGGTGCCATACATGCGAGTCTGCTCTTCGATGAAGGCGCGCTGTATCTTGGCAAACATGGGGTCGGTGGCAAAGAGGAAACGGCATCGGTAGCGCTCGGGGTCTTTGAATGAGCCCCAGTACGACACGTCGGTATATTTGAGACCTTTGTGTTTCTCTACGAATTTTGCGGGCACGTGTCCGGCAAATCCCGACAGCACGGGAGTCATGTTCAGTTCGCGTTGGCGCTTCAGTATCTGCTTCTGCAGCGTCTGCTGACGGTCCATCCAGTCGCGGGGCAGAGGTCCCATGAAGGCGTCGAAGTTGCACATGCGGTGCCAGCCCAGATAGGCGGGGCCGGAGAAGAAGGAGCGAATCTCTTCATCGTTGAGCCCGAACTTCTTCCACACGTTATACCAAGTCGATTCCTGACCGGTGATAGCCAGAGGCATGTTGACACCGTTGAGCGCCATCCAGTCGATGAAGTGTTCCCACTCACGCCAAGTCCACCAAGGCAGCGAATAGCCGTAGGTGCAGTAGTTGAGGAAGAAACGCATGGGAAGCCGCGACTCTATTCTTACCTTCTCTTTGACAGCAGGCATAGTCTCCGGCAGTTCGATAGGGTCGTCTTTGTACCAAGAGATGGCGGTGTGACAATAGTTCTTGAGATAGTGGTTCAGGCCCATAGCCATGCTGTTGGCGTTGTTGGCGCTGATGACCACCTTGCCCTGGTTGCTCTCCAGGGTGAATACGTCTTTTGTGGAGTCAATCTTTTTGAAGACCACTGTCTGGGCCTTGTTGCCCAGTATACGTCGCGCCAGATTCTGCGCCGTCTTGACATCGTTGGATGCCATCATGCCTATGGTTACCGCCATCAGGCAGAGGGTAGTAATGATTCTACGGTTCATGATAAAAGTTGATGAGTAGTTGACAAAGTGGGGGTGGGGTGTATGGGGGAGAGGGGGGGTTATCCCTTCTTCTGCCGTTCCAGTAGGTCAGGACGCAGACGGCGGGTGCGCTCATAGCTCTGCTCTATCTCCCAGTCCTTGATTTTGGCTTCGTTGCCGCTGAGCAGGATGTCGGGCACACGCCAGCCTTTGTATTCTGCCGGCCGTGTATAGATAGGCGCTGAGAGCATGTCGTCCTGGAAACAGTCCGACAGAGCGCTCTGCTCGTCGCCCACCACGCCCGGCACGATGCGTACCACGGCATCCGAGATGATGGCAGCAGCCAGTTCGCCACCGGTGAGCACGTAGTCGCCCACCGAGATTTCGCGGGTGATGAGGTGGTCGCGCACGCGCTGGTCTATACCCTTGTAGTGGCCACACAGGATGATGAGGTTCTGCTTGAGCGACAGGTCGTTGGCCACATGCTGGTCAAACTGCTCGCCGTCGGGGGTGGTAAAGATTACCTCGTCATAGTCTCTCTCGGCCTTGAGGGCGCTGATGCAGCGGTCTATGGGCTCTATCTGCATCACCATGCCGGCAAAACCGCCGTAGGGATAGTCGTCCACGCGGCGCCATTTGTCCTTGGTGTAGTCGCGCAGATTGTGCAGATGTATCTCAGCCAGTCCCTTCTTCTGGGCACGTGCCAGGATAGATTCGTGAACAAAGCCCTCGAGCATTTCGGGCAGAACGGTAATGATATCTATTCTCATATTGTCTATTTCTCTGAATTTCATCTACAAAGTTACGACAATTTTGCCAACCATCTCTTATATTTATGGTCTTTTTCGTACCTTTGCACTATCTTTGGACTATTTTTATAAACATGTATCATATGAAACAGAGATTACTTATGCTTGCAGCCTTCACAGTGGCTGCCGTTTCTGGCTTCGCACAGAATGTCCAGTTGCATTATGATTTGGGTCGCTCGCTTTACAATGACCTTTCCGAGCGTCAGAGTGTAACCACCACTATCGAGTTGTTCAAGCCCGACCGTTGGGGTAGCACCTATTTCTTCACCGACCTCGATTATGAGAGCGACGGAGTGATGGGCGCTTATTGGGAGATTAGCCGCGAGTTCAACCTCTCTGCCAACAAGCAGTGGGCTGCCCATGTAGAGTACGATGGTGGTGTAAGCACCGGCCGTATGGACAACAGTTATTATGGCAATCGTTTCCAGCAGGCGGCTCTCCTTGGTGGTGCGTGGAACTGGCATAGTGCCGACTTCTCCCGCACATTCTCGCTGCAGGCTATGTATAAGTATTATTTCAAGAATGCTCACAAAGACATGCGTGCTTTCAACAGTTTCCAGGCTACAGCAGTTTGGGGCATCAATTTTGCCAAGGGCCTCTGCACCTTCAGTGGTTTTGCCGACCTCTGGTATGACCAGAGCGTGCGTGGCAACTACATTTTCCTGAGCGAGCCTCAGTTCTGGGTTAACTTGGACAAGCTCAAGGGATGGGATGATGTCCATCTGAGTCTTGGCAGCGAGGTCGAGCTGTCCAACAACTTCGTGTGGAACAATCGGGGTGAGAACAATAAGTTCTATGCCATCCCCACGGTGGCAGCCAAGTGGACTTTCTAAACTTGGAGACCATATACAGAGAGCGGCTGACGGGTTATATGCCTGTCAGCCGCTCTCTTTTGCTTCATGCAGTGTCTATCCGAAACGCTCGACGAACTCGTCTTCACTGATAATGGGGATGCCCAACTCCTGGGCTTTCTTGTTCTTGCCCGACTGAGAGGTTACATCGTTGTTGATGAGGTAGTGGGTCGAGCGGCTTACGCTACCTGTAACCTTGCCGCCTTGACTCTCGATATAGGCCTTGAGCTCGTTGCGGTTTTTGTAGTGGTGCACATCGCCGGTCACTACGAATGTCATTCCCTCGCAACGGGCGCCGGCGGGCGCGGTGGCCTCTGCCTCGATTTCTATCTCGGCGAGCAGACGGGTCACCATCCTGCTGTGCGTGGGATTGTGGAACCACTCCACTACAGCAGCCGATTTCTCGGGGCCTATGCCGTCGATGTGGGCAAAGTGTTCAGGGTTGTCGGTCTGAGAGGCTTCGGCTACCAACTCTTCGAAGGTGTATGCGGCGAGCAGACGCTTGCACACGTCGGTGCCGCATAGAGGTATGCTCAGAGCGTATAGCAACTGGCGCGCCTTGACCGTGCGTGCTTTCTCTATGCTGCGCAACAGGTTGCTTACAGACTTGCGCCCGAAGCCTTCCATCATCGACAGCTCCAGCGCATGCTCGTCCATGTGGTAGAGGTCGGCATATTCGCTCACCCAACCCAGGTTGATGAACTTGGCGATGGTCTGTTCGCTCAGTCCGTCGATGTTGGCACCAGCCTTGGAGACAAACCGTGCAAACTTGCGCAGCTGTTTGGCGGCGCAGTCGGCATTGGTGCAGTGCAGCGTGCGTGTGCCGCTTGCGCTCTCGGTCACCTCGGTGGGTGCGCCGCATACGGGGCAGGTGGCGGGGATGTCGAGTGTGCCCACGGTCTGTATCACCTCTATCACCTTGGGGATAATCTTGTTGGCCTTGATTACCGATAGGGTAGTGCCGGGACCGCCTATGCCCAGGCGTTCGCACTCGCTGATGTTGCAGAGCGAGGCGCGCTTCACGGTGGTGCCCTCGAGACTTACGGGAGTGAAGACCGCCACGGGCGAGATGGTCGATGCCGCACACGACCACTCGATGTGGTCCAGCTGGGTCTGCGCACTCTCGTCCTGCCACTTGAAGGCGTAGCCGGCGCGGGTGGCGTGGTGGCCCGTGACCGAACCAGTAGAGGCGTAGGCCGTGTCGTCATAGACGATTACCAGGCCGTCTACCGGGAAGGGGCACTCTCCGCTGGTGACCTTGTGGGTCCAACCATCGATGCTGTGGTCTATGTTGTCGAGGGTAGGCGTGGCTATCAGCTCGCGCTCCACGGTGGTGAAGCCCAATCGGTCCAACAGCGCCATGCGGTCGCCCCACGAACCGACAGCCTCGTCGGTATAGACCAGCGTAAAGGCTATCCACTGGATGTGGCGGCGGCTTACCTCGTTGATGTCTTTCAGTGTGAGCGAGCCCGAAGCCAGGTTGCGGGGGTTGGCATACTCTTCGTCGCTCTCCATATTGAATATCTCAAAGTCCTTGTAGGATATTACCGCCTCGCCACGTATCACGAGGTGGCCCTGATGGTCTATGTGCTGGGGGATGCCGCTGATGGCTGGCGCCAGGTGGGTGATGTTGGTGCCGGTATGACCGTTGCCGCGCGTCACGACCTTGCTGAGCAGTCCCTCGTCGTAGGTCACCACGAGGGTGAGGCCGTCGAGTTTCCACGACATCCAGATGGGGCGCTCCTCGGCCCACTTCACCAGGTCGGCAGGACTCTTGGTCTTGGCGAGCGACAGGGCGGCAAACTCATGGTCTTCCTTCTTGCCGGCGATGTTGTCTTCTGACACCTTGGCAGTGGGCGAGCCGTCGAGCGTGATGCCCGTGAGCGTCTCCATAGCCTTGAGCCGGTCGAAGAGAGCATCCCATTCGTAGTCGGTCATCAGCTCTTCCTTGCCATTATAGTAGGCTGCAGACGCCGCATTGAGCTGTTCTATCCACTGGCGCATCTGTGCCACGCGGCTGTCAGTATTCTGTTCCATAGTCTTACCTTATTTATATATATAGTAGCTTCCGTCGGTACCGTCGCAGTAGTCGCGCGCCAGCTGGAGGATGTACTCGGCATTGGCGCGCACGTCGGCCTCGCAACCGTCATACCCGTTGATGAGCACCACGAGGTGGGTGGTGTTGTCGTCTATCTTGGTGCGCTCGTTGTCGGAGGTGGGAGTGCCCACGCCACCCACGGCGTCGCGATAGACGGGCAGACCCTCGATGTTGATGGTGCCGCGGCCAATGCCCTCGTAAGGTTCGCCGGCACGGCCCACACCCAGGGTGAGCGTGTCGCCCTCAAACTTGTCGGCGTCGAAACCGCCAATGCTGTAGCCATAGCGTATGCTCGCCAGATTGACAAGGTCTACCAGCGTATTGATTTGGTAGAGCTGCTTGCCTTGGAGGATTCGGCGGATGAGGGCTTCGGCAGCAGGACGGTAGCGCGACGGGTCTTTGCCGCAGGCGCGGTAGACCTGTCGGGTGGCTGCTATGCCCGAAATGTCTTTGAGCGTCTCTGTCGTCAGGGTCTGCCTGAACTCCTGGCCCAGTCGGTCTATCTCGCCCCAGAGTCCTGCTGAGTATGGGCTGTTGTGTACGTATATCTCTACATGTGCTCCCACAAACTCGGGGCACACGCTTTCTATCTTGTCAGATACTATTATGCGCATGGTGATACTGTTGGTTACTATGTTGCGAAATTACGAAAAAAATAAGACATAGATGTAATTTGTCGGCAAAAACTTGGCGACATCCCTATGAAGCGGCGCTATCATGGCAGTTGTTGCCAAAGCGCAGGAGCATGAAACGATGTGGAGGACAGTGCCCCACGAAATCATCGGAATATCCCGATTTCTGCCCGAGATGCAGTGGAAACTGATTGCGAACTGCGAAACGGTAAAATCGAAGTGTGAAATGAAGAAATCATGGTTGGAAATCCAGAAATCAAACCACGCAATTATTTTTAAGTTCATCAGCATGGTTTTCATTCCGCCGACTATCGGTCAGAAGATGACCCCACGGGAGACCACGTGGGTGAAGAAGGTGGCGTGAATGGCGACCGATGCTGGCTCGATGTGCTTACAAATCGTAAGTGAAAGGAAAAAGTTTGAAAAAAAACGAAGAAAAATGTTTGGAGAATGTGATTATTTATTATATTTGCAGCAATTAATCAATTAAAAACCAATATAATCATGAAAATCGGTATTCCAAAAGAAATCAAGAACAACGAGAACCGAGTGGGTATGACCCCCGATGGCGTGGCCGAACTGGTAAAACACGGGCACGAAGTGTTTGTACAACATACAGCCGGCGAGGGCAGTGGCTTTGCCGATGCGGCGTACGAGAAGGTGGGTGCCAAGATATTGCCCACCATCGAAGCGGTGTATGATGTGGCTGAAATGATTATCAAAGTCAAAGAGCCCATCAAGCCCGAATATCCTCTGCTGAAGCATGGACAGTTGGTATTCACCTATTTCCACCTGGCTTGCGATTTGGAATTGACCGAGGCCATGGTGAAGAGCGGTGCGGTGTGTCTGGCCTACGAGACGGTGCAGACAGCAGACAAAAGGTTGCCTCTGCTGGTTCCGATGAGCGAGGTGGCAGGCCGCATGGCGTCAATCAACGGTGCCTACTATCTGCAGAAGACCAAGGGCGGAAAAGGCAAGCTGATGAGTGGTGTGCCCGGCGTGAAGCCCGCCAAGGTGCTGGTACTCGGCGGCGGCATCGTGGGTGAAGCGGCTGCGCGCATGGCTGCCGGAATGGGTGCAGAGGTGTATATCACAGACATCAGTCTGCCTCGTCTGCGCCAGTTGGACGCCGAACTGCCTGCCAATGTGCATACGCTATACTCGACCGAGCACAATATACGCAAGGAGTTGAAGGATGTGGATATCGTAGTAGGTTCGGTACTGGTGCCGGGCGACAAGGCTCCGCACCTCATCACCCGCGACATGCTGAAAGAGATGGAACCCGGAACGGTGCTGGTGGATGTGGCTATAGATCAGGGCGGCTGCTTTGAGACTTCGCATCCCACAACACACAGCGACCCCGTATACGAGGTGGATGGCATCGTACACTATGCCGTGGCAAATATTCCCGGCGCAGTGCCCAACACGTCGACTGCCGCTCTGACCAATGCCACGCTGAAGTATGCCTTGGCTCTGGCAGACAAGGGCTGGAAGAAAGCATGTCGTGAAGACGCGGCTCTGTATAAAGGCCTGAATGTGGTAGAGGGCAAGATAACCTTCAAGGCTGTGGCCGATGTATGGGGTATGCCTTATGAACCGGCTCAGGTAGGTTAACTCCTAATGGGTGGCTTGCCACCAAGCAGTCATAGATTTCCGGCCCGCTACGTAACTGTTGGTAGTAGGGTCGGAAATTGTTATTCCGCAGAACGTGGTGACGGGGATGGTGCTTATGCCGCCATTGAACCCGCTCAGGTCGGTATACACGGCATTGGTGTGGGTGTGGTAGGGCACAAGTCGCTTGACCAGATAGTCAAACTGGCTGCGGTCATTGGCATCGCAGAGGTCATCGATGTAGCTCTTCATGTCAAAGAAAATGGTCTGTGCCATACCGTCGAGTTTCTGCAGACGGTCGACATGGGTGGCATCAAAGGTGTAACGGCCGTTGATGTCTTTCATCCACGCAGCCATAGCGTCCAACTGTCGGCAGTCTATCACCGAGAGCGTGCCGTAGGGATAGGTGTGCTGGGTGTAATAGGTATGAAACTCGTTGACAATGGACTGATAATCGGGGCTGGTGGCAGCCAGGTGGCGCCAGATGCGGTAGTAAGGCAGTCCGTCGGCCATAATCTCTGAGGTGGAGGCGATGATATGGTCGGTGGCGTTCTTCAGGTCGTATGCCACTTCGACCCCCGCCATGTAGCAGTCGTCGAAGGCGATGAACTGAAGGGGCATGGCTGCTCTCTTGATGCCTTCGGCAAGGTCGGAGAGCTCGGTCTGATACTTGGCGTCGATTCCGCCAAACGAGCGGCTACGGTAATAGTCCTTGACACCGCTTGGAATCCATCCGTTGCCATGGCATCCGATGACCATGGCATATCGGGGAGCCGGGGCGGCGGTCTTGACGTCGCCTAAGAGCGCGGCTATGCCCGAGGCACTGGTGTAGTCGTAGGCATTGTAACGCTTGAGCGTGTCGCGGACGCACTGGTTGCCCTGATACCTGATTTCTACCAATGCAGAGTAGGTAGGCGACTGCGAGATGAAAGTGAGCAGGCGCGTATTGCCCATCCCGCCCTGTTGGCGGATGGCCCTTTCTATATTCTCAATGTTGTTGATAAAGTACGAATATAGATTGCGCTGGTAGGGAGGTTGGCCAGTAGACGACCAAGGAAGGTAAAGAAAAAGCGTTTTCTGGGTCTCTGGCGGTGTCGGAGCATTGTCGTCGCTACAAGCGGTAAACAACAGGGTCACGAGACACACACACAAACCGAGAAAACGCTTCATAATGATTAAGTATTTAATGAGTTCTATTTCTTTCTGAGCTCAGCAATCGACTCCTGGAGTGCTGCAATCTTCTCGAGCGAGTCGCTCTCCTTCTTGCGCTCCATGGCTACGACAGCCTCGGGGGCATTGGCGACGAACTTCTCGTTGGCGAGCTTCTTGCGGATACCCATGAGGAAGCCTTCGAGGTGCTTGAGCTGTGCCTCGGCCTTGGCTATCTCGGCCTCGACGTCGATGAGGTCGCCCAGAGGTACGGCAAACTCGTGAGTGCCCACCATAAAGGCGCTGGCGCTGGCATCCTTGTCGCTCACTACGTCGATGCTGCTGAGGTTGGCCATCTTGGTGATGACGGCGTTGTAGGCAGCGAAGGCGTTGGTGCCGATGGCCTGCAGAGCCAACTGCTCCTTGGGCGCAATGTTCTTCTGGTTGCGTACCATGCGCACGCCGCTTACTATCTGCTTCACCTCCTCAATCTGCGAGATGAGGGTAAGTTCGGCCTCGGTGGGAGCGGAAACCTTCAGCGCGTCGCGCATGATGCTCTCGCCATCCTTGCGGTCGTAGATGTGCTGCCACAGCTCCTCGGTGATAAACGGCATGAAGGGGTGCAGCATCTTGAGCAGTGTCTCGAAGAAGCGCAGTGTCTTGTCGTAAGTGGCGCGGTCGATGGGCTGGGCTTCGCCATTGATGTAGGCGGGCTTGACCATCTCGAGGTACCAGCTGGAGAACTCATCCCAGAACAGGCGGTAGACAGCCATCAATGCCTCGGAGATGCGGTACTTGCGGAAGAGGTCGTCGACCTCCTCGTTGGTCTGCTTGAGCTTGGCGTCGAACCACTCGGTGGCTATGCGGCTTGCCTCGGGCTGCTCGCCGTCGGCAACGGTCCATCCCTGAACCAGACGGAAGGCATTCCAAATCTTGTTGTTGAAGTTGCGGCCCTGCTCGCACAGGCTCTCATCGAAGAGGATGTCGTTGCCGGCGGGGGCGGAGAGCATCATGCCCATGCGCACGCCATCGGCGCCGAACTTCTCGATAAGTTCGATGGGGTCGGGAGAGTTGCCGAGACTCTTGGACATCTTTCGGCCCAGCTTGTCGCGTACGATACCGGTGAAGTAGACGTTCTTGAACGGTATCTTGCCGGTGTACTCCTCGCCAGCCATAATCATGCGGGCTACCCAGAAGAAGATAATGTCTGGTCCGGTAACCAGGTCGCTGGTGGGGTAGTAATAATTGAGCTCCTCGTTGCCTGGGTTGTTGATGCCATCAAAGAGGGAGATGGGCCACAACCATGAAGAGAACCATGTATCGAGTGCATCTTCGTCCTGTTTGAGGTCATCAGCGGTCAGAGCGGCATTGCCGGTCTTTGCCTGAGCCATCTTCAGCGCCTCGTCGGCGGTCTCGGCTACCACGAAGTCTTCTTCGCCGTCGCCATAGAAGTAGGCGGGTATGCGGTGACCCCACCACAACTGGCGCGAAATGCACCAATCCTGGATGTTGTCGAGCCAGTTCTTGTATGTAGTCTTGTATTTGGCGGGGTAGAAGTTCATCTCGCCGTCCATAACGGGAGGCAGGGCGATGTCAGCGAAGTGCTGCATGCGAAGGAACCACTGTAAGGAGAGGCGTGGCTCTATCGCCGTGTCGGGGTTTCGCTCTGAATAGCCCACCTTATTATTATAGTCTTCGATGCGTTCCATAAGTCCGGCGGCCTGAAGGTCCTTCGCAATCTGACGACGACAGTCAAAACGGTCCATGCCGACATACAGCGGAGACGCCTCGGAAATGGTGGCGTCGGCATTGAAGATGTCGATGGTCTCGAGATGGTGTGTCTTGCCCAGCATATTGTCGTTGGTGTCGTGTGCAGGGGTAACCTTCAGACATCCTGTACCAAACTCTATGTCTACATAGCGGTCCTCGATGACGGGGATGACACGTCCCACGAGTGGTACGATAACCTTCTTGCCTTTAAGCCATTGGTTCTTGGGGTCTTTGGGGTTGATACACATCGCGGTGTCGCCCATGATGGTCTCAGGGCGCGTGGTGGCTACTACTGCATAGTAGCCCTTCTCGTCCTTATGGATGACATTGCCTTCGGCTGCTTGGTCAATATCCGAGCAATCACAGTCAGGAGCAATGTAATATTTAAGATTATAGAGCTTGGACTGCTCATCCTTGTAGATAACCTCCTCATTGCTGAGTGCAGTCTGGGCCTTGGGGTCCCAGTTTACCATGCGCAGTCCGCGGTAGATAAGTCCCTTGTTGTAGAGGTCAACAAAAACTTTGATGACGCTTTGAGAGCGCTTCTCATCCATGGTGAATGCGGTGCGGTCCCAATCGCATGATGCACCCAAACGGCGTAGCTGCTTGAGAATAATGCCACCATGTTCGTTGGTCCAGTCCCAAGCATGCTTCAGGAATTCATCGCGGGTGAGGTCATGCTTCTTAATACCTTGTTCAGCAAGTTTCTTCACCACCTTGGCTTCGGTCGCTATCGAGGCGTGGTCGGTTCCAGGTACCCAACAAGCATTCTTGCCTTCCATGCGGGCGCGTCGCACCAGAATATCCTGGATGGTGTTGTTGAGCATGTGACCCATGTGTAACACGCCAGTTACATTGGGAGGTGGGATGACAATGGTGTATGGTTCTCTTCCGTCTGGCTTGCTGCTGAAGAGTTTGTTGTCAAGCCAGTACTTGTACCATTTCGACTCCACTTCACGTGGGTCGTACTTACTTGCTAATTCCATATTTTTCGGATTAATAATATCATGTTAAAAAAATCATTGCAAAGTTACAAGAATTTATTGAAATTTACTTACTTTTGCATAGAAAAAATATAACAATGAATACGAGAGAAGCTAAAATAGAAGCCTTTGGCCACCTGCTTGATGTCCAGGAGCGCCTTCGTAAAGAGTGTCCCTGGGACCGCAAACAGACGTTTCAGAGTCTGCGTCCCAATACCATTGAAGAAACCTTCGAGCTTGCTGACGCATTGATGAACAATGATATGCATAATGTGAAAAAGGAGCTTGGTGATGTCATGGAGCATGTGCTGTTCTATGCCATTCTTGGAGATGAATCCGACGAATTTGACATCGCTGATGTCTGCAACCAAGAGGCTCGCAAGCTGATGTTCCGTCATCCATTTATAGATTGGACGGGATGGCGGGATGATCCGAAGGCGGACTCGGGCGACATGCCGCACAACAGCGAGGAGGTGGAGCAGACTTGGGAACAAATCAAACAAAAGGAAAAGGACGGCAACAAGACCGTGCTTTCCGGTGTGCCAGCCTCGCTGCCTTCGCTCATCAAAGCCTACCGCATCCAGGACAAGGCCCGCAATGTGGGCTTTGACTGGCAGAAACGTGAAGATGTTTGGGATAAGGTGCGGGAAGAACTCAACGAGCTTGAGGTTGAACTCGCCAAGGACGACGCTATCAACTCTGAAAAGGAACTTGGTGATTTCCTCTTCAGCGTTATCAATGCCGCTCGCCTCTATCATCTTAATCCCGACAACGCGCTCGAGCAGACCAACCAGAAGTTCATCCGCCGCTTTGGTTATGTGGAACAAAAAGCCAAAGAGGCTGGAAAAGAGCTCAGAGATATGACTCTCGGGGAGATGGATGACCTCTGGAATGAAGCTAAGTGTCAGGAACGCAAGAATGATAACCAATACAATGAGAATGATAACCAATACAATGAGAATGAATAATCAATAAAAGATATACAATGAAGAAGGTATGTTTTATCTTGACCATTGGAGTCGTAATGATGATGATGGGATGCGGAGGACAGAAGAACGCGGACAATAATGCCGACGCGGATAGCGTGGAGGTTATGGAGACGCCGGATTCTACGGTCTATGGAGTGTGCGGAAGTGGCACGTCGATGCATTCTCTTGAATTGGTGACCGACGAGGGCGACACCATAACCTATATGTTGGATGCCGACGATGCGGAGATGACCGTCAAAGGCGGAATGTTGGTCGGCGACCGCATGGCAGTTGTCGGCTTCAAGAATAGTGATGGAGAGATGCAAGCCTCGCAGGCCATCAACATCACCACGTTGCTCGGCAGATGGACCAGCATTGACAAGAACTTTGAAATACAGGAAGGTGGAACAGTGGCATCTGCGGTCAAAGCCGAAAGCAACCCTTGGACGGCGTGGAAGATATGCAATTGCAAACTCATTCTCAATCGTGACACCTTCCGCATTGAGGGTCTGGGAGCCGACAGCCTATATCTCGAGAATCATCAGGGCATCTACGCCTTCAAGCGCCAACCTGTGAATAGTAACGATTAACGTTTTGGAATCATTCAAGGTACATATACTCGGGTGTGGCAGTGCGCTGCCCACGCTGCGCCACAATGCATCGGCGCAGGTGGTAGAGCTGCGCGACAAGATGTTCATGATAGACTGCGGAGAGGGCACTCAGATACAGCTCCGTCGTTCGCGCGTGAGTTTCTCGCGCATTGGCCACGTTTTTATTTCCCATCTGCATGGCGACCATTGCTTCGGGCTTATCGGGATGATATCCACATTCGGCATGTTGGGGCGTACAGCACCGCTGCATGTCCATGCTCCGGCAGAGTTGCAACCCATCCTGGAGATGGAGATGCAAGCCTACTGTCAGGGACTTGAATACAAGGTCGAGTTCCATGCGATTGATACCGCGGCGACTACCGTTATCTATGAAGACCGTAGCCTCACGGTAACTACCATTCCCCTTGAACATCGTATGCCTTGTTGCGGTTTCCTTTTTCGTGAGAAACCGACACTCCCGCACATACGTCGGGACATGATAGACTTCTATCATATCCCCGTATGTCATATCGCCAACATCAAGAACGGCGCAGACTGGACGACCGAGGATGGCTCTGTAGTCCCCAATTCGCGCCTTACTTTCCCTGCAGACCCACCTCGCAGCTATGCTTACTGTAGTGACACGCGCTATATGCCCAAGTTGCATAAGCTCGTGGAAGGCGCTATCGTGCTCTATCATGAGAGTACCTACGACAAAGCCTGCGCCGACCGCGCCAAGCTCTACTACCACAGCACATCGGAGCAAGCCGCAAAGGTAGCGCGGGCCGCCGGAGTCGGCAAGTTGGTCTTGGGACATTTCAGTGCCCGCTATGAGAACGAGCAGACTATCCTCGACGAGGCCGTTGCCATCTTCCCCAACACCGTCTTGGCCAATGAAGGCATGGTGATAGATGTTAAATAGTTTTAATGACGCTCATTTTGTTCGTGCAAATGATGGATAGTGTGCGATAAATTACCTATTTTTGCATTGAAATACAATATTGAAAGGCTTATGATAAAAAATATACTCGTATCAGTTTTTGCTTTGTTCGTCGCCTTTGCCATGCCGTCGTCGGCGATGACCAATCCAGGCATAGAGATTGTGGAGACCGATTTCCAGCAGATTTCTATATCCTACGCCAACTCCATCCTGCGTGTTACCGGTGCTGAGGGAGAGGTCCTTCAAATCTACAACGTGGCTGGAGTAAGAGTGATGAACGTCAAAGTAGAAGGTGAAGACAAGCGCTTTGAACTCAGCTTGCCCAAGGGTTGCTATATCGTAAAGGTGGGCAAGTGTGTTCGCAAAATCTCTGTCAAGTAGTCCGTGTCGAGCCTCCTGAAACTATTCTTTATTGCGGTTGCCGCCTTTTCGCTTGTCACCTGTAGCGAAAAGGATGTCAATCCCAACCGCGACCTTACCTTGGATGATTTTTCCACGATGCGTGTGTCTGACTATGTGGTCAGCCTGTCGCGTCTCAAGCAGCATTTGGACCGCCAAGTGCGCGATGACCGAGATACGGTTGCTTCCGATTATTTTCTTCGCAATTATTACCAGCAGGGTGGACGCCTCCTTTGGGTAGACCGTCAGGGCGTCGACCGCCGGGCTGACACTCTCTTGGCCTATCTGCGTCATGTCGACAAGATTGGCTTCAGTCCCAATCGTTTTCGTGTGCCCCAGATAGAGGCCGACCTCCATCGTATGCGCCACCTGCAGTTTGACACGCTCCACACAGCCAGTCGTGTAGTGGCTCGCCTGGAGTATAATCTTACCAAGTCATATCTGCGCTATGTGACGGGCCAACGCTTCGGTTATGTCAACCCCCGCGTGCTTCTCAACCGCATTGACCTCGTTGACACGGCGCGTATAAGCCTCGGCTATCGCACCCTTTTTGATGTTGGGATGGACACCCCCAACCGTGCGTTCTACCAGCGCGCTCTCGCCAAGGTCGAGGCCGACAGCGTAGCCGTCTTCCTGCACGATGTCCAGCCCGTCGACTCTCTGTATCGGCGGTTTGCGCAGATGCTGCAGACCACTCCGCCGCAGACGCCAGCCTACTCGCGGATAATGGCCAACATGGAGCGCCGCCGATGGCGCACTCACCGACATCCCCAGACTTGCCCCAAATATGTGATGGTCAATGTGCCGGCGTTTATGCTGACCGCTGTCGACGGCGAGACCACCATGCAGATGCGTGTAGGACTGGGAGCCGTGTCTACCAAGACCCCTCTGCTCGTCAGCGATATTTCCCGTATGGACCTCAACCCTCAATGGATTATCCCGAGGAGCATTATCCGCAACAGCGTGGTACGCCACATCGGCGACAGTGCCTATTTCGCCCGCAACCATTACATTGTGCGCGAGCGCAGTACGGGAAAGACCGTCTCCTGGCCACATTTCACATCAGATATGCTGCTTTCGCCCACCTATTCGGTTGTGCAGAAAGGCGGCGAGGGCAATTCCTTGGGGCGTATAGTATTCCGTTTTCCCAATTCTTTCTCCGTTTATCTCCACGACACTTCATCCCGTGGATTTTTCAGACGTGCTGTGCGCGCAGTCTCTCATGGTTGCGTGCGAGTTGAGCGCCCCTACGATCTGGCAGTTTTCCTTCTCGCAGACAAAGACCCGTCGGTCAAAGCCAAGATACAGTATTCGATGACAGCCATGCTGGCCCGCGACGGCGAAGCCCAAGCTGATACGCTCAAGCGCCGTATGGTTATCCGTTCCAAGAGCCTCGACCCGGTAGTGCCGTTGTTCATTACCTATTACACCCTCTATCCCGACCCCCAGGGTCATATGTGTGAGTATGCCGACATCTATGGTTATGATGCCGTAATCAACCGATATCTGAACAATTACCGATGACAGTCGACGACAACACACTTCTGAAGATGCTCGCGTCGCCCGAGACCAAGCGCAAGGCATTCGGGCTCATCGTCAGCCAGTATAGCGAGATGCTGTATTGGAAGATACGACACTTTGTGCTCTATCACGACGACGCCGACGATGTGATGCAGAATGTGCTGATGAAGGCGTGGATGAATATCGACAGGTTCAAGGGCGATTCCAAGATTTCCACCTGGCTTTACAGTATTGCCGTCAACGAGTCGCTCGACTTTCTGCGCCGCAAGAAGAACGTGGCCGACGCCGATGCCGACCTCTACGCCGCCCGACACCTGATGGCCGACGAGTATTTCGACGGCGACGCCACCGAGGCCCTCTTGCAGGAAGCCATTGCCCAACTCCCCGACATGCAGCGCACGGTTTTCCTGCTCCGCTATTACGATGAGATGAAATACTCTGAGATGAGCAAGATGCTCGAGCGTACCGAGGGCGCTTTGAAGGCCAATTACCACATTGCAGCCCAGAAAGTTTTGGATTATATTAAGCACCGTGATTAAACTATTTGAAGATACAATCGTCAAACGTATAAAGTGAATGAATATGAGCGAAATCAATCTTAATGACATCCAGTCTGGTCACCACCGCAATCCTTTTACGGTGCCTGAAGGATATTTCGACCATTTTGCCGATGACTTTATGGCCCGTCTTGATGACCAGCCTGCCGTTGTCCATCATTCATGGTGGCACCGTTACCGTTATTATGTGGCTTCAGCAGCCTGTCTGGCAGGCCTGTTGCTTACATCTACTGTCTATCTGGCCCATACGCAGCATCAGCAGACCAAGGCTCTTGCCGAGCAGCATGCCATCGATGCTTCTATCGACGAGATGGCCGACTATGCCATGTACGACAAGGGCGATATGTATGCTTCGCTGTCTGAGTATTAATGTATATATAATAAGGTATAGCATGAAAAGAATACTGATAATGTCCATCACTCTGCTGCTCGCTGTCGTGGCGGCTGCCGCAGAGCACGATTTCAACCCCCGACGATTTCAGGCGGATATGGAGACTTTCATTGTCAAGGAAGCAGATCTCACGCCTGCCCAGATAGATAAGTTCCTGCCTCTTTTCCGTGAGATGCAGACCAAGCAGCGTGCCTTCTTCGATGAGATGCGCCAGTATCGCCGCATGGCCGATTTCGGCGACGACAACGCCTGTGCCCGCGCCATCCACCGCATGGACAACATCGATGTGCAGATACGCCGCATCCAGCAGCAGTATCACCGCAAGTTTCTGGCTGTTCTGCCTGGCCGCGTGGTGATGAAGATTCTTCGTGCCGAAGACTGCTTCCATCGTCAGGCTTTCCGCCGTGCAGCCCGCTGTCCTCGTGCCCCGAGAGAGAAATAGCCCCATCCGTTTATAGAGAGACGGGAAGAATGTTGCAGATGATTGTTGCCGACATTCTTCCCGTCTTTTTTGTGTCTATTCTTCGCCCAGATAGTTTCTTAGGGCAGCCGTCATGTTGCGCAGTTGTGCCACTCGGGCTTTGTAGTCAGGGCTTCCCGCCCGTTCATAGTACGCCAGTGCGCTCTCAAGATAGTCCTTTGCCACCCGCATATCGTGCAGATTGATGTAGCAGAAGCCTAAGCGGTAGAGCGCGTCGGCCTTCTCGTTGCCGTGGCGCATCAGGGTGGTGGCTTCGTAGTAGGCTATGGCGCGCTGCCATTGCTCCTGCTTGAACAGACATTCGCCGCAAAGCCAGTTGTAGAGCCCCAACTCTTGGGGCGAGAAGGCTCTGAGCTGCGGGATGGTCGCCTCCAGATATTCTGCTGCCTTGGTGTATTGGCCTTCGTAGTAATAGCACACGCCGAGAAATGCCCTGAAGCGCGGATTGATGGTATATACGCTGTCGAGCCGTGCCAGGATGAGCATGCACTCATGATACTTGGCCGTCTGAAAATACTCTATGGCCCGCCCCAGCTGCTCCTTGTCGGCCTGCTGGGCGTGCAGAGGCAGCGTGGCAGCCACGAGTATGGCTATCGTAGTCAGCGTATGGCGCAGCGGCATGGCTTATTCGGTATAGAAATTGATGAGTCTGACGAGCGCCTGACGGCAAGCCTTGCAGAACTCGGGGTTCTCGTTGGTGCGCATGCGGCAGTCGGGATAGGCGCGATACACGCCCTTGAGGCTGTAGCCCGCTCCCTCGTAGAAACCGGCCTGGCTGTCGGTGCCTATCAGGTTCTCCCACTTGTTGCGGAAGTCCACCTTGGTCGTGATGTTAGGTTCCCATGGCTCCACATCGTGAGGATACATGGGGATGTCTTCAAAGTCGTAGGCGTATTCATCGGCAAGACCGGCGAAACTGTGGCCGAACTCGTGGACCACCACTGGACGGAACTTGGGATGGTGGGTCATGGCGAGGTTGTACGAGTTGAGTATGCCGCCGCCACCATACTGGTCGGTATTCACCAGCACGATGATGTGCTCATACGGAGTGCCAGCCAGCACGTCGTGCAGCGTCTTCAGCCTGAGTGTGGTCAGATAGCGCGAGCTGTAGAATGTGTCGAAGTGGGAGCCCAGCACCGTGTTCTTCCATTCGCCTGTTGCCGGCGACGATGTGCCGCTCTCTGCCGAGACGGCCTTCACTGCCACCACGTTGAACCTGTCGCGCCTGCTCTTGAAGGGCTCGTGGGCAAAGATGGCATCCATCGCGGTGCGGGCGTCGGCTACGAACGTCTCCATCTCGCCCTCGGTGTAGCCCTCGGCCACGAAGGCTATGTGGATGCAGCGTGTGGTGTCGCGGGCCTGCCATAGGGTGGTGTAGGGCGTAGGCTTCTTGCCGATGCGGCGTATCAGGATGTCGCTGGGCACCACCGTGTGGGTGTAGCTTGCGATGACCTCCTGGCGGTTGTTGCGCAGGTCTATCGTCACCTCTACCGTGTCTTTGGGCATCGGCATCAGAAACACGTTCTCAAACGAGCGTGCCGCGCCCTCTGCCTCGGGATAGCTGAGCCATTCCTGGAAGAGCGTGGAGAACGAGTTGCGATAGATGGCGGTGCGGGTCTTGTGGTCGCGCACGGTCAGTTGGCCGTTTCCTTGTACCGGCAGTTCGGCCAGTCGCTGTCGTTTGCCATACCATCGGGGGCTCACGTTGAGCTGGTCGAGAGCGATGTGTTGCTGCCGGGCGTTGCCCTCGAAGATGTAGTCGAGCCGCAGCGTGCTGTCGGTGAAATACTTGTCAAAGTCTTGTGCCGTGGCCGTCGCACACAGTGCCAGGGCGAGCAGAGTCGTCATTATATGCTTCATATCCATTGTCTTATTCGTGTTTCCAAGCCGTGATGTATAGCCCCACGCTTATCACTACCGCAGCCAGACCAGCCAGCAGCAGCGAGTTCTTGATCCAGGGGTTGGTTATGACATAGGCTGCCACAAAGCAGACCATGCCCGTCACGAGGGCGTAAGGCGCCCCTTTGCCTATTCGGGTGAAATCTATCTTTTTCATTATTGCAAAGGTAGTGCAAACCGATAGGAGAACAAAATAAAATCATTTATTTTTTATCATGATGGTCATCAAATTGATTGCAGAGTGGGAAATGGAGATTTCAAACCCGGAATTATCCAAATCGCGGCGTGCAACCACTATTTCCAACCACGAATTAATCTTGGCGGCCATCGATGATACAATCGGCGTCGTCAGAAGAAATTTAGGTTAATGTGTGTTAAATCGGTTGATAAATCGCGTGTTTCAGCGTTTATAGAGTAGCATAGCGAAAATCATGATGAGCGAAAAGGAGTTTACCGATATGGCCGCAGAATTGCGCGTGGCAGCCGTCCGTTCGGCTGCCGCTGCCGGCATCGGTGTCGAGGGCGCAGAAGATGTGGCCCAAGACATAATGCTGAGGCTGTGGACGCTGCGCGACAATATCTCCTCCGCCCGTCATGCCCGTGGACTGGCTGTGGTGGCTGCCCGCAACAGGGCGCTCGACATGCTGCGCCAATCTCACACAGTTTCGCTGACGACGGGAGTGGCTGTTGTCCAGCCCTCGGCGGCTGCCGATGTCGCTATCGAGGCCGAGGAGACCGATGCATGGCTGCAGCGCAGACTCCAGGCTCTGCCGCCCATGCAGCATCAGGTGTTGCGGCTGCGACAGATAGAACTGAAGGACAATGCAGAGATAGCTGCCATACTCGGAATCAAGCCGGCCTCGGTGGCCACGCTGCTCTCAAAGGCACGCAGACAGCTGCTCGCCGATATCAGAAAACGTAATCAATGTACATAAATATAACAATGTATAACGAAAAGCAAATCAGACAACTCCTCACGAGGTTTATGGAAGGCCAGACCACGGTGGAAGAGGAGCAGGAGATCGCCCGGTGGTTTGCCGCCCGTCGCGAGGTGGCTCCCGACTTGGAAGACTATCGGCAGATGTTTGCCTACTTTGATGCCGGCATGCCCGAAGAGGATGTGGCTGTCACTCCCGTGGCAGCGGGCAGGTCGTCGTCTGTGGCCCGGAGCATCGCCCTCAGGGTGGCTATGATTGCCGCCGCCTGTGTGGCTGTGGCTGTGGTCATGACGCTCGCTCTCAGCCCGTCGTCGCCGTCGGCAGACAGTGTGCAGATAGCAGCCGTTCCCGTAGACACGGTCTCGGGTGCCGCTGTCCCTGCACCCTCAGTCCCCAAGGCAGACAGTGTGAAGAGCGAGAAACCCAAGGCGCGCCGTTATCATAAATATATGTACACGCCGGCGCCTCCGCACCCCCTGTATGCCGAGGCGCGCCGAAAGGAGTTCGTTGACTCGCTCTCCGACGCTATCGATGCCTTTGTGGCACAATGCGTGGAAGAGGCGCAGCGCGACGATGAGCAGCTCTACCAGCAGGCTATGATGGAGGGAGCTAACCGCGAAAATGCCATCGTCAATGAAGCCTTGGCTTCGCTCGAAGAAGAAGTCTATTAAAATATAAAGGAGAAAACTGAATATGAAGAAAATCAAGCGTTTTATCTTGTTGGCAGTGCTCGCAGCCATGGCGGCTGTCGCCTCTACTGCCTCGCCCAAGCAGCCTATTGATGTAGCATTTGCGCAGCTGGCTCAGACCCTCATAGACATGGGTGCCATCACCAATAGCGAGGCCCAGGAGTATGAAGGCGGTTATCACAAGTTCTACAACTTTGTCATCGACAAGGAGCAAAGAAAGCTGGTCGATGACTTCGAGGCCAAGACTATGCGGCCCAATGTGGCTCTGGCTTACATGTCTAATTTCCGCAAGGCCGGTACGATAGCCAAGTCCAATAATATAGGTTATGGCAAGGACAACGCCCTGAGCTATAGGCTGGGCGTGTATATCGACCGCAACTACGATGTCCTCTACCTGCGCGACCCGCTGAACAAGGAAAAGCGCTATGTCTATGCTTTGGTGTGGTGGATGTCTGGGAAAAAGATGAATGGTTCGCTGCTGAAGTTCTATAACATTGACCCGGTGGTGCAGCGAGAGAAGGCATCGAAGCAGACCGAAGGCCGCAGAGTGCTACGCACCGAGAGCGACAGCATCTTGATGGTAGGTGGTAGCGGAAAGTTGGTCTACTCCAATCTGGATATCGCCAACAAGGCCACCAAGTTTACCTCTTCCAGTCTGTTGACGGCTGTAACATCGGTATGTTCGGCCTATACGTCGCTCGCCTTTTCAGATGGCGCAGCAAAGGATGTGGAATACCGCCAGATACTGGCCAACCGACTGGTAACCCTGTGCAATCTGGGTCGCAAGACTTTTGATGCCAACGACAAGAAGGCTTGCATCAAGCTGGTAGAAGGCGTGCGTCGTTGCGAGCCGGATGTGGTCAACAGCACGCTGCTCGACGCTGCGCTCACGCTGCTCAAAAACTGATTATAGAAATCTCTCTCAACTCAGAAAGTCCTCCGGCAACTGTCAACGATGGTTGCCAGGAGGACTTGTCTGATTAAAAAAATAATGAAATAATCCTCGAAATGTTTGTCAGTCAGGAAAAAAAGCAGTACCTTTGCACCGCATTTTGAGGCAGTGGGCTTCGGCTCGCCTGTCGATAGTGCGCAAATATTAATCATTTATTAATTTATAAACAGTATGAATCAATACGAAACCGTTTTCATTTTGACTCCCGTTTTGTCTGATGAACAGATGAAGGAAACGGTCGCTAAATTCAAGAAACTGCTCACTGATAAAGGCGCAGAGATTCTGAACGAGGAGACCTGGGGACTGAAGAAGATGGCTTATGCTATTCAGAAGAAATCTACAGGCTTCTACTGCCTGTTGGAATTCAAGGCTGAGCCAACTATCGTTAACTCTCTCGAGACTGGCTATCGCCGCGACGAGAAGGTTATCCGTTACATGACCGTTAAACTTGACAAGTATGCTGCTCAGTACGCCGAAAAGCGTCGCGCAAAACTTGGTAAAAAAGAGGAGGCTTAATCATGGCAGAGCAGAACAATTCAGAAGTACGTTACTTGACAGCTCCTTCTATCGATGTAAAGAAGAAGAAGTATTGCCGCTTCAAGAAGAGCGGTATTAAGTATATCGACTACAAAGATCCTGAGTTCCTGAAGAAGTTCCTGAACGAACAGGGTAAGATTCTTCCCCGTCGTATTACTGGCACATCTCTGAAGTATCAGCGTCGTGTGGCCCAGGCTGTAAAGCGTGCGCGCCAGATAGCATTACTTCCTTATGTAACTGACTTGATGAAATAAAAAGGAGGAAGCACAATGGAGATTATTTTGAAAGAAGATATCATCGGTCTTGGATACAAGAACGATATCGTGAACGTTAAGAGTGGTTACGGTCGTAACTATCTTATCCCCACAGGCAAGGGTGTTATCGCTTCGCCCAGCGCCAAGAAGGTACTCGCTGAGAACGTTAAGCAGCAGGCTCACAAGCTGGCAGCCCTCAAGGCTGAGGCTGAGAAGAAGGCTGAGGCTCTCAATGGTGTAGAGCTGGTAATCGAAGCTAAGGTTTCTGCAACTGGTGTAACTTACGGTTCGGTAGGCGCTGCTGCTGTAGTAGAGGCTCTCGCTAAGAAGGGTTTCGACATCGACCGCAAGATTGTTACCATGCACGATGCCAAGAAGGTTGGCGACTACGAGGCTACCGTTCACTTCCACAAGGAGGTAGAGGTAAAGGTTCCCGTTAAGGTCGTTGCCGAGAACGCTCCCGTGGAGGCCGTTGAGGCTCCCGTTGAGGAGGCTCCTGTTGCTGAGGCTGCTGCCGAGGCTCCCGCAGCTGAATAAGTTTGCGCTGTAAAGCAAATCTCAATAGAAATCCTAACTGCAATTGCGCGGTTAGGATTTTTTTTGTGCCATAATGTATGGTGGTGCCTCGCGCGTACATAAAAATAAATGTGATTTATTTTGTATTGCGCTCGGTTTTCACTAACTTTGCACTAAAGTAATAAGTATTAAGTAATAAGATAATAATGAAAGCATTTGTATTCCCCGGACAGGGTTCACAGTTTGTCGGCATGGGCAAGGAGCTCTACGACAATAATCCATTGGCAAAAGAATTGTTTGACAAGGCCGACGAAATCCTCGGCTTCAAAATCACTGATATCATGTTTGCAGGCACAGACGAGCAGTTGAAGCAGACTAATGTTACCCAGCCTGCTGTATTCCTGCACAGTGTCATCTCTGCTCTCTGCCTGGGCGACGAGTTCGCTCCAGCAATGGTTGGCGGTCACTCACTCGGTGAGTTCTCTGCTCTTGTAGCAGTAGGTGCGCTCAGCTTTGAGGATGGTCTGAAACTGGTGGCTGCCCGTGCCAATGCCATGCAGAAGGCTTGCGAGGCTAACCCTGGTACTATGGCTGCCATCATCGGTCTGCCCGATGAGAAGGTTGAGGAAATCTGCGCTGAAGTGTCTACCGATGGTAATGTAGTGGTTGCTGCCAACTACAACTGTCCTGGCCAGCTGGTTATCTCTGGCAATGTAGATGCCATCAATGCCGCCTGTGAGAAGCTGAAGGAAGCCGGTGCCAAGCGCGCTCTGCCCCTGAAGGTTGGTGGCGCTTTCCACTCTCCTCTGATGCAGCCCGCCAAGGACGAACTTGAGGCCGCCATCGAGAAGACTACATTCAATGCGCCCAAGTGCCCCGTTTATCAGAACGTGGACGCCAAGCCCCACACTGAGCCTGAGGTAATCAAGGCCAATCTGATAGCCCAGCTCACCAGTTCGGTTCGCTGGACTGCCAGCGTGCAGGCTATGATTGCCGACGGTGCCGATGACTTCACGGAGTGTGGTCCTGGAAAGGCGCTGCAAGGTATGATAGGTCGTATAGACAAAACCGTGGCTGTGCGCGGTATCGCCTGAACGATATGATAGTTTATCAGATATTTACCAGACTTTTCGGCAATCGTAACACCACTCGTAAAGAGTGGGGTTCGGTTGCCGAAAATGGTTCTGGGAAGATGAATGACATTGATGCGCAGGTGCTGAAGCGCATCAAAGCTATGGGTGTGACCCATGTGTGGTTTACCGGTGTGTTGCGTCATGCCACGCAGACCGACTACACGGCTTATGGCATTCCGGCTCAGAACGCCGAGGTGGTCAAGGGGCGTGCCGGTTCTCCCTATGCCATTACCGATTATTATGACATTGACCCCGATTTGGCTGTCGACGTCGATAAGCGTATGCAGGAGTGGGAGAGGCTTATCGCAAGGACGCACAAGGCGGGGATGAAGGTAATCATGGACTTCGTGCCCAACCATGTGGCGCGTCAGTACCACTCTGTATGCAAGCCCAAGGGCGTAAGAGATTTGGGTGAAGACGATGATGTCAACATGCTCTTTTCCACCCGCAACAACTTCTATTACTGCTGGGGGCAGCAGCTTGACTTGGGCGATGTCACCGATAGTCAGACTTATCACGAGGCTCCTGCCCGAGCTACCGGCAATGACCATTTTGACAATCGTCCTGGTCGTAATGACTGGTATGAGACCGTCAAGCTCAATTATGGCGTTGACTATTGTGATGCAGGCGGTCGCTCTGAGCATTTTGACCCCATTCCCGATACGTGGACCAAGATGACAGACATCCTGATGTACTGGGCAGGCAAGGGAGTGGATGGTTTCAGATGTGATATGGCGGAGATGGTGCCCGCAGCGTTCTGGGCTTACTCCACCAAGGTGGTGAAAGCGGCTTATCCGCATATCATCTTTATCGGCGAGGTCTACAATCCTTCGCTCTACCGTACTTATATTGGGGCTGGCTTTGACCTTCTATATGATAAGGTGGGCATGTATGACAGCCTGCGTGATATCGTCTGTGGCCGTCGTTGGGCCTCTGACATCACAACGCAATGGCAGCAGACCGACGATATCCGCGACCACATGCTCTATTTCCTGGAAAATCATGACGAGCAGCGTATTGCGAGCGACTTTTTCGCCGGCGAGCCTTGGGCTGCCTATCCCGCCCACATTGTGAGTTGCCTGCTCCACACCAATCCTTATATGCTCTACGCTGGTCAAGAACTCGGCGAGCGTGGTATGGACAAGGAAGGCTTCAGTGGTCGCGATGGTCGTAGCACTATCTTCGACTATTGGAGCATGGACAGTGTCAACCACGGATACTTCGATATTCGCAAGAAAACACCGTCGGAACGCAAACTGATGGATGCCTACAAGCGCGTGATGCTCATTGCTGAGAAAGAGAAGGCGGCAAGCAGAGGTCTGACCTTTGACCTGATGTATGTTAATGGTCATCTGGCACAATCTCAATATGCCTTCCTGCGCAAGAAGGATGACGAGCTGCTTCTGGTGGTTGTCAATTTCGCAGCCGAGGCCATCGATACGGGAGTTATCATTCCTTCGCATGCCTTTGAGTATATGAGTATCGCTGAGGGGGATGCCGACGCTGTCGATTTGTTGAGTGACGGTAAGGCCAAGTTGCATCTTGCGGTCAACGAGGCTGTCAATGTCGCCGTTCCGGCTCATGGTGGAGTAGTATACAAAATCAAACAATAATATCATGGACGAATTGATTCTGAACGAACACAACAAGGAGGAATTCCCGCCTGCCCATACTGCCGAGCATCTGCTCAATCAGCTGATGGTACGTAAGTATGGGTGTGAGCGAAGTCGTAATGCGCACATCGAGCGCAAGAAGAGCAAGATAACCTATCAGCTCGCCAACAAGCCCACCCGCAAGGAAGAGAAGTTCATCGAAGATGAGATGAACCGCCTCATTGATGAGGACATGCCTGTAACCTATGAGTTTGTAGACCGTGACCATATTCCCGAGGGTGTTCATATCGACCGTTTGCCCGAGGATGCGAGCGAAACCATCAGGCTGGTACGCATCGGCGATTACGACGTCTGCCCATGTATCGGCAAGCATGTGCGCTCTACTGGGCAGATTGGCCATTTTACTCTGCTCGGCACCAATTGGGACGAAGAGAAGCGCAGCTTCCGAATAAGATTCAAAATCGTACAATAACTTAATCTATATCCATATGTTGAAACTTAAATCATTACCAGTATTGCTCTTTGTTGCCGCAGGGGCATTGTCCGCTTCGGCTCAAGACGCACAGACTTTGTACCAGGACTTCCAGCATCCCGGTCAGCCTTATCGCCCCCGTGTATGGTGGCATTGGATGAACGGAAACATCACCAAGGACGGTATCTACAAGGACCTCACCTGGATGAAGTGTAGTGGCATTGGTGGCTTTCATGTCTTCGATGCCGGTCTATCAACTCCGCAGGTCGTCGAGAAGCGTTTGCCTTACATGACGCCTGAATGGAAAGACGCCTTCCATTATGCCATTCATCTTGCCGATAGTCTCGGGCTCGAGGCGACTATCGCCAGCGCTCCCGGATGGAGCGAGACTGGCGGCCCATGGGTCAAGGACGAAGACGGAATGAAGAAGCTCGTTTGGCGACAGACCGAGGTCAAAGGCACAGGCCAGGACCTGAAGGTTAAGTTGCCCGGTGGCTTTGATATCACTGGCCCCTATCAGGATTATTGCTATGTCAATCAATCCGTAGCCACAGTCTTCTTGCAGAAGAAGTTCTATCGCGACGTCGCAGTTCTGGCTATGCGCATTCCAGATAACGACAAGTCGATGATGGAGCTCAATCCGACCATCACAACCAGCGGTGGCACAGTTACTGCCGAGCAGCTGGGCAACGACAGTATCTCTGACTATTCTATCATCCAAGCCGAGAAGGACGGCAAGGCATGGGTGCTGATGGACTTTCATCAGCCACAACTCGTACGGTCAGTGACATGGTCGGTATTGAAGATAGAAGAAAGAGTGGAGAACTGCGCTGCGAGTCTCTTCTGCAGCATGGACGGAAAGACATTCACCAAGGTGGTCGACCTGAGTTATCAGGGAGGCTTCGAGCGTGTGGAGGATATTCCTCAGACCACAGCCCGTTATTTTAAGATGGTATTCACAAGTACTGAGAAGAACAATCCCGCTACCGGATTCCGCCTTTCTTCGCTTAAATTGTCGCCCGTAGTACGCGTAAACCTCCTTTCAGACAAGTCGGCATCTTCTTTCTATCGTTATGGAACGTCTGTCAAGACTCCTGCCACTACCGATGTTGTCAACACGGCAGATGTTGTCGATGTTACCTCTTTTGTCAAGGACGGCGTGCTTACCTGGAAAGCTCCCAAGGGCCGTTGGCGTATCATGCGATTCGGCTACGGACTCACAGGAAAGACCAACCATCCCGCTTCGCCTGAAGCTACCGGTCTCGAGGTTGACAAGATAGACCCCGTGGCTATCCGCGATTACTATAAGAATTATCTCCAGACTTATGTCGATGCCAGCAAGGGACTGATGGGCAACCGTGGCATTACCTACTTGCTCAATGACAGTTACGAAGCCGGTGCCCAGACATGGACAGGTAAGATGGTGGAAGAGTTCAAGGCCCGCCGTGGCTACGACTTGCTCCCCTGGCTTCCCGCGCTGGCAGGTATCGTTGTCAACAGTGCTGAGGAAACCGAGCGCTTCCTCTTCGACTGGCGTACCACTATCGGCGACATGATGACAGAGTACCACTACGACCAGCTCACTGACATCCTCAAGCCCTACGGCCTGAAGCGATATACGGAGAGTCATGAGGCGTGGCGCGCCAACGCTACCGACGGCATGGACTGCAAGCGCAGCGCCGATATACCTATGTCTGCTATCTGGATGCGTTACAAGCAGGGACTCGTAACCGTCCCCCAGCACGAGAGTGATATCCGAGAGTCTGCTTCTGTTGCCCATATCTATGGACAGAACGTAGCTGCAGCAGAGTCGTTTACATCCGATGGCTTCCGTGATGGTGCCTTCGTGTATACCCCCGCTGTCCTCAAACCCACCGCCGATGCCGCTATGGCCAGCGGATTGAACCTCTTCGTCATCCACACCTCTCCCCACCAGCCTGTTGATGATAAGGTGCCGGGCATTGGCCTTGGTCTTTGGGGCCAGTGGTTCGACCGCAATGAGACTTGGGCAAGCCAGGCCGGCGCATGGACCGACTACCTCGCCCGCAGCTGTTATCTCTTACGCCAAGGTAAGTTTGTCGCCGACGTAGCTTACTATTACGGTGAGGATTCCAATGTTACAGCCCGCTACCAGACCCGTATGCCAAAGTTCCCCAATACCTACAACTATGACTTCGTGAGTCCGTCGATAGTTAAGGATGTCCTCAAGGTTGACAATGGTCAGCTGGTAACCGCCACAGGTATGCGCTATCGCGTATTGTGGCTTGACAATGTGAGCATGATATCCATCAAGATGCTGCGCCGCATCAAGCAGCTGGCTGATGCCGGTGTGACCATTGCCGGCGACAAGCCCAAGATCCTCGTGGGACTCGATGGAACCGTCGAAGAGTTTGACAGCCTGGTAAAGGATATCTGGGGCTCTGGCCGCAAGAATGTTACTACCGGAGTGTCTATCGGCAAGGTGCTTGCAAACACTGGAGTCGCTCCCGATGTCACCTTTTCTGACGCCAAGGCCAACATCAAGTTTGTACACCGTCGTCTGAACGATGGCGAGATTTACTGGATAGCCAACCAGACCAAGCAGGCACGCAAGTTCACTGCCTCCTTCAATGTCACAGGCAAGAAGCCACAGCTGTGGCATGCCGATACCGGCGCCAAGGAAGATGTGAGCTACGAAATGGTCGACGGCCGCACCCGCGTAACCCTCGACATGCCCGCCTATGATGCAGTCTTTGTGGTGTTTGTCGACGATACCGACGTTCCCGCTGTCACTCTCGCCGAGCGCACCCGCACTGCTTTTGCCGAGTTCGCCCAGCCATGGACCGTCAGCTTCCAGGCTCATCGCGGAGCTCCATCCCAGATTGCTCTGGATAGCTTGGCATCGCTTACAGAGTCATCCGAGCAGGGAGTTAAGTACTTCTCAGGTGTTGCAACTTATACCAACAACTTCAAGGTAGCCAAGAAATCACTCAAGAAGAATGCTCCCTCACGCATACTGCTTGACTTGGGTGAGGTCAAGGATTTGGCCGAAGTTACCGTCAATGGTCAGCCCGTGGGCGTGGTATGGCATGCACCTTATATAATAGATATCACCGCTGCCGTCAAGGCTGGTGACAACAAGGTCGAGATTGCTGTAGTCAATCCATGGCACAACCGCATGGTAGGAGATATGCAGCCCGGCGCTGAGACTGTCACCTATTATCCCATCAAGTATTACAGGGCCGACGAGCCTCTGCTCAAGTCAGGCTTGATAGGCCCTGCCCGCATTGTCGGTGAAAGATAAAAGCAAGAAGCTACCCTTCGTCAGTCCAAAGGGTAGCTTCTCACAGATTACTACAAGAAAGAGCCTCCCACTTTGCTGTGAGAGGCTCTTTCTTATTTGGTTTCGATTTCTTCCTTCATGTCGATAAACTGCTTCTTTGTATCGTAGAATTCGTATTGTAAGAAAGCAAGTTTCTGCGACGCTATTACATGTACGCCAAAGCCGTACTTTAGCTGCCATTTTCGCTTGAGTGATACCAGTCCTTGGTTGATATATGCCTCAACGTATGGATGTACATGTAGATAGAACTTCTTGATGCCAATCTTGTTGACCAGTCGGTCAATCTTTCTTTCGAGAATGTCAGTAAACAGGATGCTCGACTTGATTTTGCCTGTACCGTTACAGGTGGGGCAGGCCTCTTCGACGTTGACGTCCATGGCTGGCCTAACCCTCTGACGGGTTATCTGCATCAGTCCAAACTTGCTAAGAGGCAGGATGTTGTGTCTGGCTCTGTCCTTTTGCATGTTCTTGCACATACGTTCATAGAGCATCTGCCGGTCTTCGGCGAGGTTCATGTCGATGAAGTCTACGACGATGATACCACCCATGTCCCTTAGTCTGAGTTGGCGTGCCAGTTCGTCGGCAGCGCCAAGATTGGTTTCCAGTGCATTCTGTTCCTGTCCGTTTTCCGATTTAGAACGGTTTCCACTGTTCACGTCAACCACGTGCATTGCCTCTGTGTGCTCGATTATCATGTAGGCACCATGGCGGTAGTTGACCGTTTTGCCGAAACTCGACTTAATCTGTTTGGTTACGTTGAAGTTGTCGAAAATTGGAACTTTACCCGTATAGAGTTTTACGATGTGCGCTTTTTCAGGGGCTATAAGCGACACGTAGTCTTTTACTTCCTGATAAACATCTTCGTCGTTGATGTAGATGTTCTCATAACTTGGGTTGAACAGGTCTCGCAGAAGCGCTACGGCACGGCTGGTTTCTTCAAACACAAGTTGGGGTCTTTTCTGTGTCTTTTGCACCTTTGTTATGGCGTCCTCCCAGCGCTTGGTAAGCACCTTCAGCTCAGTATCCAGTTCAGCCACTCTCTTACCTTCGGCTACCGTTCTCACAATAACTCCACAGTTTTTCGGCTTAATGCTATGTATAAGCTGCTTGAGTCTTGCTCTCTCTTCTCCCGACTTTATTTTGGAAGATACCGAGACCTTATCGCCGAATGGCATAAGCACAAGATATCGTCCGGCAAAAGAGATTTCGCCTGTCAGTCGCGGACCTTTGGTAGAAATGGGTTCTTTTACAATTTGCACCAGCACCTCATCGCCCACTTTGAGCGCAGTCTGTACGCTGCCGTCTTTAGGGATATCGGGCAGACGTGATGCTTTGGCAAAAGGGTAAAGTTTTTTCCGGTCACTCTGTACCTGTCTGAGATATTTCTCGTACGAGTTGAATTGGCTTCCTAAGTCAAGATAATGAAGAAAGGCATCGCGTTCGTAGCCTACATCCACAAAGCTGGCGTTGAGACCAGGCATCAGCTTTTTGACTTTTGCTATGTAGATGTTGCCCACAGAGAAAGAGGCCGAGCGGGGCTCGTTCTGATACTCCACGAGGTTCTTGTCCTCGAGCAGAGCTATCGAGATTTCTTTCTGACGGACGTCAATGATTACTTCGCTTGTCATACTATCTTCACTTATTGCTTAAAAAAATGGGGGCATGTCGCACGACACGCCCCATTAGTCTTTTTGATTAGGCTATAGAGCAATACAATGATTACTTGCTCTTATGTCTGTTCTTGCGTAATCTCTTTTTACGCTTGTGAGTAGCCATCTTGTGGCCCTTCTTCTTTTTACCGTTTGGCATAATTCTTTTAATTTAAATGGTTATGTTTTTGCGTTGTATGCTTAGTTGTTCTTCATCTTCTCCACGAACTCCTTGGCAGGCTTGAAGCTGGGGTAGTCGTGTGCGGGGATGATTACAGTAGTATTCTTCTGTATGTTGCGAGCTGTCTTCTCTGCACGACGCTTGATGATGAAGTTGCCGAAGCCACGCAGTGAGATGTGCTCTCTCTTGAGCAGGCTTTCCTTTACAGTCTCCATGAGACTTTCCACTACAATGGCTACTTCCTTCTTTGAGATGCCAGTATTCTCTGAAATCTTGTTTACAATTTCTGTCTTTGTCATTGCTGTTTTTATTGTTATTTATATGAATATTTTGACTATGTTTGTTTTTGTGGGTGCAAATATAATAGTTTTTTGTGTGATATGAAAAGATTATCACTCTTTTTTGCGTTTTTGGGGGATATTTTGCCGTATAAGTGGCTCATTTGTAGGTTATTGAAGGGCGAAAAGAGGCTTTTCGGCACCTTTTTGCATGTCTCCATCGTTACTTTCTTGTCACTCGCTTTTCCCCTTGTTTAGACTGCGATTGCCGGAGGTATCGATGGCGTTGCCCCAGATGCTTTTTTACTTATTATTAACTAAAGTTGTTTGGTGGGAATTATGCTTTCTGCTAACTTTGTCTTTTCTAAGTAATATTATATACCATATTAGAATTATGAGAAGACTATTTTTCGTTGCCTCCATCCTCTTGGTATGGATGGGAGGCATTACCGGATGCAAGATGGCTGGCTCTGCCAATGGTTCCGACTCTTTGGCGGTTGACAGTTTCAAGTATGCCTTTGCCGACAGTATGCTCCACTGCAATATTGTGGCCGATGTGCCCCAGGGCGATGACTCCCTCGCTGTCGGAGTGCGCGCTTATGTCAATGCCCAGCTCGACTCGCTTTCCAGTGTTCATGCTTTTGACGCCTCGCGTTCAGCCGGATACGGCGGAGACCTTACCGATGGCCAGGCGCTGGTCGATTTCTATGGCAAGCTCAATGTTGACTCGATGCGCGCCATGCAGTCGCCCGATGGCGGAGCCCCCGAGTTCCAGTGTTCTTACGATGTGGCTATTCGCCTTGCCGCCCAGAACGAGCGTTATGTCACCTATAGCGTAGACCAGTATGTGTATGGCGGTGGCGCCCATGGTTCTGCCGTGTCCTACCGTGTCAACATCCTCAAGTCTTCGGGCCGCGTGCTCGGCGCTACTGTCGATGCCGCTCAGCTTGAAGCCATCCAGCCTCTGCTGCTTCACGGTGTGACCACCTATATCAACGCCCAGGGGCAGAAGGTTACCGAGGACGAAGCCCTGAAGCTCCTCTTCATCGACAAGGGCATCATCCCGTTGCCCGCCCATGCTCCCTATCTTGCTGCCGACGGTCTCCACTTCGTCTATCAGCAGTATGAGATTGGCCCTTATGCTATGGGCATGGTTTCGTTTACATTGCCTTACGACAAAGTAAAGCCTTACATGACTGCCGAGGCACTCCAGCTTCTTGAGACTGGTGCCGCCGATGCTGCCAAATAAGTATAATATAATAAGGTGTAAAAACAATGGCACGCTGTTTGTCTTGACAGAACAGCGTGCCATTTTCATTTTCCGGCAGTTTGTCTAATCCGCTCGTCTTCTTTCAGATGCTGGGCCAGCAGAGCTTCATCTACATAGTAGAGCTTGACCGTGAGCGGGTGCGGATAGTTGTAGAAGAAGGTATCGGTTGTGTAGTACCACTCGATGCTACTCACCTTGTCGCTTTCCATGAGTACCTTCTGGAAGTGGGCCACCCTTGTGCTCGGGGGTAGGGTGATGGCGGTCTTTCCCGACGTCATCCGGCATACCGCCACCAGATTCCACTTCATGCGCACCACCTTGGTCACCTCTCTTTTCATCTTTGTGCTTATGGTGATGTGGCGCCCGAACTCCTTGTTGATTTTTTCCATCACCGACTTGAATACAGGCCCGTGCGAGCTTGCGTCCTTCAGCCGTTCATGCCATATATGCAGATGTATCATCTCGTGCAGCATGATGTCTTCGGCCTTTCGTTCGTCGATGTCATACTTCACGTTGAGCTTCATCTTATACATAGCCACGTAGCCCTGCTTGTCGCGCTTGAGCGTACGGTGCATCTGACCCATATACGAGTTTACGTTGACCAGCCAGAAAGCCGGGCGAGGCAGGCGGTCGTTGAAGATTGTCTTATTGAAATGAGCAAAGCGCTCTCTTGCAAATTCCAGCGTATATCTCATGTCTCTGATATTCTTGGACCGAGTTCCCTCAGTTCCGATTACGTAGATGCAAAAATACTCATCTTTTCCCTTACCGCCAAGCATAGCTTTGTTCTTTTGCGTTATTTTTTGTTCTTCCCGCAGTCTGGAGTAAAAGAAAAGTGGTAATTTTGCTCCTGATTATGGAGCGCAAGATTATACACATCGACATGGACGCCTTCTTTGCCTCGGTAGAGCAGCGCGACGATGCCTCACTCCGTGGCAAGCCCATTGCCGTGGGCTTCGACGGCGAGCGCGGCGTGGTGAGTACTGCCAGCTATGAGGCACGCCGCTATGGCGTTCACTCTGCCCAGTCGATGGTTGTCGCCCACCGCCTTTGTCCCGAGCTCATCGTGGTGCCATGCCGGCACGACTACTATGCCCAGGTGTCGGCACAGATACATGCCATCTTTGCCGACTATACCGACCTCATCGAGCCCATATCGCTCGACGAGGCATTTCTCGATGTCACCCACAACAAGCGCCACATGGATATGGCGGTCGAGATAGCCCGCGAAATCAAGCAGCGCATTGCCGACGAGCTCCATCTCACTGCCTCGGCAGGCGTGTCCTACAACAAGTTTCTCGCCAAGATAGCCAGCGACTTCCGCAAGCCCGACGGACTCTGCGTCATCCATCCCACGCGTGCCCTCGACTTCATCGCCTCGCTGCGGGTCGAGCAGTTCTGGGGCGTGGGTCCCAAGACCGCCGAGCGCATGCACCGCATAGGCGTCTTCACTGGCGAGCAGCTGCGCGAGGTGTCGCGCCATCATCTCTGCGAGGTCTTTGGCAAGATGGGCAACGTCTATTACGACTTTGCCCGTGGCATCGACCTCCGCCCGGTTGTGGCCGACTATGTGCGCAAGTCGGTTGGCTGCGAGCAGACCTATCTGCGCGACATCAGCCAGCGCTCTGTAGTCATCATCGAGCTCTACCACCTTGTCGTCGAGCTTGTAGCCCGCCTTGCCGACGCCCGCTTCGAGGGCCGCACGCTTACCCTCAAGGTCAAGTATGCCGACTTTACCCAAATCAGCAAGCGCATTACCACCAACCAGACACTGTCTACCAAAGCCTCCATATTGCCGTTGGCCAAGCGGTTGCTGGCACAGGTAAGCTACTCGTCGTCGCGGCCCATACGCCTGTTGGGGCTGTCGGTCTCCAATCCGCTCGCCGACGATGGTTTGCGCCAGAGCCAATGGGTCGAAGGCGACCTCCCGTTTGAGGAATGGTGACCCTACGCGCCTGTAGCTGACGATGCCACCCCTTTTACCTTGTTTCCACCCATGCCCGAAGTTGACAGCAAGCCGGCGGATGCCATATTCCGTTCACGCGTCAGAGCCGACTTGTCCGCTGCCGCTTAATCTTACGTTGCAAACCGTGAAATGGAGAAATCAAGGCGTGAAAACATTAATTCGCGCTTCGCAATAGTCATTTCATGCTTTGAAACTCCTCTCGACATCATCTTTGCGGTTTTCGGTCGGTGCGGGCAGATGTTGGGGGTGCTGGCGATGATGGCGCGCACCATCGCCAGGTTCTATGAGCCGACTCCTGAAAGCCCGGCATCCAAGACCGCGCCCGCGACTCCTATCCCGCCCAGCTGGAGCGCATGCTCGGTCCTGGCTATGTCCGTCGGGACCTATATATTAATGTATCGCGCGTGGGTAACTCTCTCGTCGTGCGCTTTGACTATGCCGACGGACTCTCCACGGCCGACGGCAAGGCCCCGTCGACATTTGAGATAGCCGAGGAGGAAGGCCTGTATCATCCTGCCAAAGCCGTCATCGCCGGATGCACTGTCGTTCTGACGTCGCCGGAGGTGAAGAATCCCCGCCTCGTACGCTATGGCTGGCAGCCATTCACACGTGCCAATCTCGTCAACGGCGCCTCGTTGCCCGCTTCTACCTTCAGAGGCGAAGTGGGCGCGCACGACTGACGGGCGAGGGAAAACAGAAATATCTTGTTTATGCTCAATTCTTTTCTGCCGATATATGAAAAAATATCTCAGAATTGTTGTAATTTTGCAGCGTAAATAGATATTAGTTCAGGTTAATATGAAAAAATTGTCATTTCTTGTTGTCCTCGTCATGATATCGCTTTCGGCGCTGGCACAGACCACGGTCAAGCTGCCCGCCCCAGACAAGCAGGTGGCGATGACGCTCTACGAGGCTTTGCAGACGCGCCACTCGGTGCGCAGTTATCAGAATAAGGATGTAGACAATGCCACGCTGGCTCAGGTGTTATGGGCGGCGTGTGGCTACAGCCGCGAGGCGGAGAAGAAGATAACTGCCGCTTCGGCGCTCAACCGTCAGGACATTGAAGTATACGTGATTAAGGCTGCTGGCGCTTACCGCTACGATGTCGAAAGTAATGCTCTGGTACAGCTCTCGGGCAAGGACCTGCGCCGCGAGGTGGCTGCCGGCCAGCAGTCGGTTGCTTCGGCTCCCGTCATGCTTGTGCTCGCCAGCAACCAAGGCAAGTTCGGCTCCTTGGGCGACGCTCAGGCAGCCCAGCGTCTGGGCACGCTGGATGCAGGATATGTGTCGCAGAACATCTATCTGGCATGTACGGCGCTGAAGTTGGGCACCGTGGCACGCGCCACCATGAATGTAGAGGTGCTCAAGAAGGAACTCGGACTCGGTGCCGACCATCTCTTGCTGCTCAATCATCCGATAGGGTGGGAGGAAAGCAAATAAAAACTAAACGATAAAACCAATAAAGATGAAAAAGACCAAAATAGTATGCTCGATAAGTGACCGCAGGTGTGAGGTAGACTTCCTGCGCAAGTTGTTTTTTGCCGGTATGAACGTGGTGCGTATGAATACCGCCCACGCCACGCCCGACGGAATACGTACCATCATCCGCAACACGCGTGAAGTGTCGCCCCACCTGGCTCTGCTCATTGATACCAAGGGCCCCGAGGTGCGTACCACCAATGTGGAGCAACCCATAACTTACAAGAAGGGTGACGTGGTAAAGATATTCGGTCGCCCCGAGATGGACACCACCCACGACATCGTCAACGTGTCGTATACCGATTTCACCAAGTGTGTGGGCAAGGGTGCACATATCCTCTTCGACGACGGACTGTTGGATATGCTCGTCATGGAGCAAGTGGGGCCGATGCTCGTGGCCCAGGTGCAGAACGACGGTGTGCTGGGCGCTCACAAGAGTGTGAATGTGCCTGGTGTACACATCGATCTGCCCGCGCTCACGGAAAAGGACAAGAAGAACATCAACCTCGCCATCGACGAGGATATAGACTTCATCGCCCACTCGTTTGTGCGTAGTGCCGACGACGTGATGGCGGTGCAGAAGATGCTTGACGAGCGTGGCAGCGACATCAAGATTATCTCCAAGATAGAGAACCAAGAGGGCGTGGACAATATCGATGAAATCATCGACGCATCGTATGGTATCATGATTGCCCGCGGCGACTTGGGAATCGAAGTGCCTCTCGAGCAGATACCCGGTATACAGCGTACAATCATGCACAAGTGTGAGCAGAAGAAGAAACCCGTGATTGTGGCTACACAGATGCTGCACACCATGATTGACAACCCGCGCCCCACGCGCGCCGAGGTGACCGACATAGCCAATGCCATCTACTCACGCACGGATGCGCTGATGCTCAGTGGTGAGACGGCGTCGGGCAAGTATCCTCTGGAGGCTGTACAGACCATGGCTGCCATCGCCGAACAGGCTGAGCAGGACCGCATGAACAGTGACGACTTTGACATCCCATTGAGCTCGACCTGCTCGCAGCGTGAATTCCTGGCTCATACAGCCATCGAGTCGACCCGCAAGTTGGGCGTTGCCGGTATCATTGCCGCCAGCGAGAGCGGACAGACTGCGCGCGACATTGCCGCCTTCCGCGGTCCTACTCCCGTGCTCGCCATCTGCTACAACAACGAAAAGACCATGCGCTGGCTCAACCTCAGTTATGGCGTAATACCCATTTATCAGAAGAAACACTTGAGCTCGCTCTTCCTGTTTGTAGCTGCGCTGCGTATGCTGTTGCAGAAAGGCTATATCAAAAAAGATGACAAGATAGCTTACCTCGGTGGTAGTATCGGCGGACGTGGCGGCGCCACCTTCCTGGAGATAAACCGCGTAAGCCAGGTATTCGACAAGTCTTACGAATTCCACTTGCCTGACTGATAAGTGTAGAAGAAAACGATGGAATATAAAAACGAGGGGGATATTGACAGTCATGTCGATATCCCCCTCGTCTTCAGTTATTTCTTGTGTCGTCGGAATCTTGGTATCAAGGACTTGCCGCTGAACTTGCGGTACAGTTTCCATCCCAGGAGCGCTGCGTCAAACATTCCGATGCCCGTGCTCATGAGCCGTTGCAATCGCTTTGACGGTGTCTCATATCTCGGCGCTTCCTCCTTGGCAAAGAGCGTCTGCCAGAGGTCGGCTATCTTGTCTTCGCTGGCGTCAATCTCCTTGGCAAGAGCCTCGCGACGGGCCTGAATGTCTTCAAGCGAATTGTAAGTGTTCTCGTTGTTGACCATAGCTTATTTCTCCATTAATATACTTGCCAATAATCTGACCAGCGGGCGCTCTATCCACCTCTTGCGGTTGGCCACGCACAGCAACAGTATGATGAAATAGGTTGCAGCCACGGTGCCAAAGGCAAGCGCGTGACCCATAAGTGGGGCAAGCGCATAGGCCACGGCGAAGGAGAAGTAGATAAGGGTGAGCATGAGGAGTATGGCTATAATCACGCTGATGGTGGCAATCGTAAGGATACGCACCACCTTGTCAACGAGATTGAGCTTGATGTACTCTCCACGCAGCCCGATGTACTGCTTGATGGCTTCAACCAGCTGACCTATGGTCTCGATGTTTTTGTCGTTGGAGAACATCTGCAGAGGTCATTAATCCAATGCGTCTTCGGCAGCATCCTTGATGTCATCAACAAGGTCAGCAACCTGCTTGCGACTCAATTTGATGTCATGCTTGTTGCAGAAGTCGTCAACTGCGTCAGATATCTTCTTACGTGTGTCCTCACCTTTCTCAGGAGCCATGATGAGACCCAGTGCTGCTCCAGCAAGGGCGCCTCCGAGGAATGCTCCAATGTAACCTAATGCTTTCATATCGTTACTCTTTATAAGTTAATAATTCTCTTTGTCGGCAAATTGTCTGCCGATATCTGTCGCAAATGTAAGAAAAGAAAATAGATTGACCATAAAAAGTTAGTAATTTTTTGTTAAAACGCTTGGAATTCTCATATTTAACAAACTTTATGCACGAATGCACCCTCCCTTTGCGATATATTTTGTAATTTCGCAAACAAAAGTGAACATAAATAATCAAACAATATCTTAACAGACAATGAAGAAAAGTATAGTAATGTGCGCAGGCGTTTGTGCCGCTCTCGTGCTGGCCAGCTGCGGTTCAAGTAAGGATAGTGCTTTCAAGAAGGCATACGACAAGGCTAAGGCCCAGGAGCAGGTGGCTACCCAGCCAGAGACTCCCGCTCCAGTAGTGGCTCCCATCGTGGAGAAGCCTGCCACCCAGTCCACTGTAATCGACAATGTGGACAACGCCAACGTTCGCACAGAGGATGTAACCCTCGTAAGCGGTGCCGGTTTGCAGAACTTCAGCGTAGTTGTAGGTTCGTTCTCTCTCAAGGCCAATGCCGAGGGTCTGCAGAGCACTCTGAAGGCTGCTGGATATGATGCACAGATTGTGCTCAACTCTGCCCGTGGCATGTATCGCGTGGTTGCCAGCACTCATGCAGACAAGGCTGCTGCCGTACAGAGCCGCAATCAGTTCCGCGCAGGCAACTATCCTGACGCTTGGTTACTTTTCAAGAAGTAAAGGTTAATGCGTGTTCTTTCTATAGACTATGGTAAGAAGCGCACAGGAATAGCAGTGACCGACCCCTTGCAGATAATTGCAAACGGGTTGGCCACTGTTTCTACATCCCAGCTTTTCGATTTTCTGAACGACTACATTGCTCGCGAGCAAGTGGAGCGTATCGTGATAGGCAAGCCCGTCCAACCCAATGGAGAGCCCAGCGAGAATCTTGCGAGGGTAGAGCAGTTTGTCAATCGTTGGCGCAAGGCTCACCCGGAGTTGCCCATCGAGTATTATGATGAGCGTTTCACTTCTGTCTTGGCCCACCGCGCCTTGATAGATAGTGGTGTAGGCAAGAAAACGCGTAGAGAAAACAAGGGACTGGTTGACGAAATCAGCGCAACCATCATTCTTCAGGACTGGATGGGTTCTAAGAAGTTTTGATACATACCAATAAACAGTTTATGATATTACCTATTTATATATATGGCCAGCCTGTACTGAGAAAGGTGGCCGAGGATATCACCCCCGATTACCCCAATCTGTCGGAAATCATCGCCAATATGTATGAGACCCTTGATGCTGCAGAGGGCATAGGTCTCGCGGCTCCTCAGATAGGCATGGCTATCCGTCTGGTGGTCATCGACCTCGATGTGCTCAAAGAAGATTTGCCCGAGTATGCCGGCTTCCGTCATGTGTTCATCAATCCGCATATTGTGGAAATCGACGAAGACTCCAAGAAGGAAACCATGGAAGAAGGATGCCTCAGTATTCCGGGTATCCATGAGTCTGTGGCTCGCCATACACGCATTCATGTCACCTACCTTGACGAGAATATGGCTGAGCATGACGAATGGGTCGAGGGATATCTTGCCCGCGTGATGCAGCATGAGTTTGACCATCTGGAAGGTACCATGTTTGTAGACCGCCTTACTCCCCTGCGCAAGCAGTTGATACGCAGTAAGCTCAAACAGCTTACTCAGGGAAAATATCGTTGCAGTTACCGCACGAAACCGGTAAGACGATAACTTGTAAAGGTTGTCCATGGCTGTTCCGCATGGGCGACTGAATGAATGGGAACAACAAACAGCTATAGGATAATGAAGAGTATAATATCACAGGATAACCCGAAGCGAACAGCCTCTAACGCCAGTATGCGCATGAAGGCGTGGATTACATCTGCGATAGTGCTCTTCATTGTCTTTTTTGTTCCGGGCAAGGCCATTGCCCAGTATAATACCAACAGGCTTATGCTTAGTGGAGAGATAGCCCTGCACTATGAGGACTACGTGCTCTCCATACAGTATTTCAATCAGGTTATCGTTCTCAAACCTTACCTCTATCGCCCCTGGCAGTATCGTGGTATCGCCAAGTTCTACCTTGAGGACTATAGCGGTGCTGAGTATGACGTGACCCAAGCCCTCAAACTCAATCCCTACATCGACGGACTGTACGATTTGCGTGCCATTGCCTACGTGCGTCAGGATAAATACAAGGAAGCCATTGACGATTACACTCATGCCATCCGCCTCAATCCCGACCAGCGTAACTATTGGTTCAACCGAGCCCTCTGCCAGATGAATCTCAAGGAGTATGCCAAGGCCCATAATGACCTTGACACCATCATAAGCAAGTGGTCGGGCTTCGCCAATGCCTATTCGCTCAATGCGGAGATATGTCTGCAAGAGAAGGACACTGTGACGGCCGCCAAGTGGCTGGACAAGAGTCTGGAGATAGACCCCTATGACGGCAACGCATGGACCACGCGAGCGTTTATATCCCTTGCCCGCAAGGAGTGGAAGGACGCTGACAAGTTCTTGAGCAAGGCCATCCACCTCAAGCCCAAGGTTGTGTCCAACTATGTCAACCGTGCCTTGGCGCGATACAATTACAACAACCTGAGAGGTGCTATGGAAGATTATGACCGTGCTATAGACTTTGATCCCAATAACTTCCTGGCACATTATAACCGTGGACAGCTGCGTATGCAGTTGGGTGACGACAACCGGGCTATTGCCGACTTCGATTATGTCATCCATATGGAGCCCGAGAATTATCTTGCCATCTTCAATCGTGCCCTTCTGCATGACCGCACGGGAGACCTGAAGTCTGCCATCCGTGACTACAGCACCGTAATCAGTCAGTTCCCCAATTTCTGGACTGGCCTGTCTTATCGTGCAAAGGCTTACCGCCGTCTGGGCATGACCGCCAAGGCCGAAATGGATGAATTCCGTATTCTGAAGGCTCAGATGGACAAGCATCTGGGCATCCAGCCACGCTGGAGCAAGAACAAGAGACGCGAGATGCGTAAGCGTAGTGAGATAGACCCTGAGAAGTACAATCGTATGGTGGTGGCCGACGAGAACGTGGCCAACCAGGAGTACAAGAGTGCGTTCAGAGGAAAGGTGCAGAACCGCTCGGTAGAGGTGGAGTTCATGCCTATGTACACCCTCTCGTTCTTCAAGTATAATAATGGCGTCACCTCTTATCAGGCGTTCGACCGCGATGTAGAGAAGTTCAATGCCCTTCAGACCAAGAGCAAGATTGACTATAAACTCTACGTGACCTGCAATCCTCCTCAGCTCACCGAAGGTCAGTCGCAGGCATTCTTCCAACTTGCAGACTCACTTTCGTCATTCATAGAGAAGGCTCCCCACGTTACAGATGTCAAGCGTCAACTGATGATGCGTGCTGTGGTGTATGGCGTCGTACAGGATTTTGATGCCGCCATCAACGACCTGACCGTCCTTGTCCATACCGATTCTCTCTCGACGATGGCCTACTGGCAGCGAGCCGTTTGCCAGCATCTTGTCAATGAGTTTGACCGCACCCATGGTGTCCAGACCTCCGACGCCCCCGCTCGTGTGATGCGAGTGCGTACCGACCTTGACCGCGCCATCGCCCTCGCGCCTCAGAATGCCTACCTATATTATAATAGAGGTAATCTGCACGCCTCCAATGGTGAATATTCCAACGCCATCGATGACTACACGCGCGCTCTTCAGATAGATGCTTATCTTGCCGAGGCTTATTACAATCGTGGCTTGGCCTATGTCAAGAATGGTAAGAAGGCCGACGGTATTCGCGACCTGAGCCGTGCTGGCGAACTGGGCATCTATGATGCTTATAGCGTAATCAAGCAGATTAGCAATGACAAATAAACTCTTCCCAATGGTGTCGATTGGGTGAAAAAGTACTTGAGAGAGGTGATTTTTATGCTTTTTGTAAAAATTACCTCTCTTTTCTTATCTTATGTCATAACAAAGTAGTACTTTTGCAACGATTAAAATAAAACTAATTTGTATTATGGTTAAAATCACATTTCCTGATGGCTCCGTGCGTGAATACGAGAGCGGAGTTACAGGGTTACAAATCGCCGAGAGCATTTCACCGGCTCTCGCTCGCAACGTTGTATCTTGCGGTATCAATGGTGAAACTGTAGAGTTAAACCGTCCCATCACTGCCGATTCTACCATCGCGCTTTACAAGTTTGAGGACGAAGAGGGTAAGCACACCTTCTGGCACACCTCTGCCCACTTGCTCGCCGAGGCGCTCCAAGAGCTCTATCCCGGCATCCAGTTCGGCTTCGGTCCTGCCGTAGAGAATGGATTCTTCTATGACGTTATGCCCGCCGAGGGTCAGGTGATTTCTGAGAACGACTTCCCCAAGATTGAGGAAAAGATGCGCGAGCTGGCCAAGAAGAACGAGGCAGTTGTGCGCCGTGAAGTGTCTAAGGCCGAAGCGCTCAAGGAGTTCAAGGCCGATGGTCAGAACTACAAGTGCGAGCACATTGAGCAGGACCTCGAGGATGGTACCATCACCACTTATACCCAGGGCAACTTTACCGACCTTTGCCGTGGTCCGCACCTTCTCTCTACAGGTGAAATCAAGGCAGTCAAGATTACCAGTGTGGCTGGCGCTTTCTGGCGTGGTGACGCCAAGCGCGAGCAGATGACACGTATCTATGGTATATCATTCCCCAAGAAGAAGATGCTCGATGAGTATCTCGTTATGCTTGAAGAGGCCAAGAAACGCGACCACCGCAAGATTGGTAAGGAGATGGAGCTCTTCTTCTTCTCCGACCGTGTGGGCAAGGGACTTCCCATGTGGCTCCCCAAGGGTACCGACCTGCGTCTGCGCTTGCAGGATATGCTCCGCAAGATACAGAAGCGCTTCGGTTATCAGGAGGTTATCACTCCCCACATTGGTTCCAAGAATCTTTATGTGACCTCTGGACACTACGCCCATTATGGTAAGGACAGCTTCCAGCCTATCCACACTCCCGAGGAGGATGAAGAGTACATGCTCAAGCCTATGAACTGTCCTCATCACTGTGAGGTTTTTGCCAGCAAACCACGCTCTTACAAGGACTTGCCACTGCGTATAGCTGAGTTCGGTACCGTTTATCGTTATGAGAAGAGCGGTGAGTTGCATGGACTTACCCGTGTACGCTCGTTTACTCAGGACGATGCCCATATCTTCTGCCGTCCCGACCAGGTCAAAGGCGAGTTCCTGCGCGTGATGGATATCATCCAGGCCGTGTTCGAAATTTTCCAGTTTGATAACTTCGAGGCCCAGATTAGTCTCCGTGACCCTAACGACAAGGAGAAGTACATTGGCTCTGACGAAGTTTGGGAAGAGAGTGAAACCGCTATCAAGGAGGCTTGCGCCGAGAAGGGCCTTGATGCCAAGATTGAGTATGGCGAGGCTGCGTTCTATGGTCCTAAGCTCGACTTCATGGTCAAGGATGCCATCGGCCGCCGTTGGCAGCTGGGCACTATCCAGGTCGACTATAACCTGCCCGCCCGCTTCAAGCTCGAATACACAGCCGAGGACAACACCAAGAAGGTGCCCGTGATGGTTCACCGCGCTCCTTTCGGTTCGCTCGAGCGCTTTACCGCTGTGCTCATCGAGCATACAGCAGGCCACTTCCCACTCTGGCTCACTCCTGATCAGGTGGCTATCCTGCCCATCTCAGAGAAGTACAATGACTATGCACGCAAGGTGAGCAAGTATTTCGCCAACCAGGGTGTGCGCGCCGTCATCGACGACCGCAACGAGAAGATTGGCCGTAAGATTCGCGACACCGAGTTGAAGCGTACTCCTTATATGGTCATCGTTGGCGAGAAAGAGATGGAGGAAGGTCTCGTAAGTATGCGTAAGCAGGGTGGTGGCGAGCAGGCTACCATGTCTATGGAAGACTTTGCCAAGCGCATCAATGATGAGGTGGCAACCCAATTGAAGGCTACCGAAATCGAGCCTCAAGACTAAGACTTAGAAGTCAATTTTAGCATAGAGCAGCATCGCGGTGTCTATCCGCGGTGCTGCTTTTTTTGAAGAATTGATGCACCTGAGACAAAAAAAGCATTACCTCCGTGCGCCTTTTGGGGTCAATTATAGCACCTTTGGATAAAAAAGATGAAAATTTAATTTGATATTTAACGATTATTTTGTACCTTTGCAGCCGCTAATTATAAGATAGTTGAATGAAAAATGACAAAATGAAGAATCAGTACCGCGTGAACGAACAGATTCATGTCCGGGAAGTTCGTGTGGTAAGTGAGGATGGTTCCGAGGTGATGCCTACTCGTAAAGCGATGGATTTGGCTCGTCAGCAAGGCGTCGATCTCGTCGAAATTTCACCCAATGCCCAGCCTCCTGTTTGTCGTCTCATCGACTACTCTAAGTTCCTCTATCAGCAGAAGAAGCGTCAGAAGGAAATGAAGCAGAAGCAGGTGAAGGTCGAGGTTAAGGAAATACGCTTCGGACCCCAGACCGATGAACACGACTATCAGTTCAAGCTCAAGCATGCCCAGGAGTTCCTGCTCGAAGGCAACAAGGTGCGCGCTTATGTATTCTTCCGTGGACGCTCAATCCTCTTCAAGGAGCAGGGAGAAGTTCTTCTCCTCCGTTTTGCCAACGACCTGGAAGAGTATGGCAAGGTAGAGTCGATGCCCGCACTTGAGGGAAAGAAGATGTTCCTCTATCTGGCACCCAAGAAGGCCGGCGTGGCAAAGAAGAGCCAGCAGAAGCGCGACCGCGAGGCAGAGGAAGCAAAGGGCAGTGCCAGTGGAGTGGCAGAAGTGGAGGAGGCACCCAAGGACGGTGGCCTTTTCGGCAACGCCAAGAATGGTGCCGAGGCTCTGCAGAAGCTACAGCGCGATTAAGACAAGAGCATAGTGTGCGTAACGTCTTGGTATATACGTTACCACCTATATTATAAATAATAACAATTAAACAATTAACAAAAATGCCAAAAGTTAAGACAAATTCCGGCGCAAAGAAGAGATTCACATTCACCGGTACTGGTAAGATTAAGAGACATCACGCTTACCACAGTCACATTCTGACTAAGAAGACAAAGAAACAGAAGAGAAATCTTGTTCACCAGACTCTGGTTGACAACTCCAACCTGAAACAGGTACGCGATCTGCTCTGTCTCCGTTAACCGTTAACTTTTTAGTCGAACTTTAAAAGAAAGAAATTATGCCAAGATCAGTAAATCACGTTGCATCTAAAGCAAAGAGAACAAGAATTCTGAAGCTCACCAAGGGTTACTTCGGCGCCAGAAAGAACGTATGGACCGTTGCTAAGAACACTTGGGAGAAGGGACTTACCTACGCATACCGCGATCGCCGTAACAAGAAGCGCACTTTCCGTGCTCTCTGGATTCAGCGTATCAATGCAGCTGCACGCTTGCAGGATATGAGCTACAGCCAGTTGATGGGAGCTCTCCACAAGGCAGGTATCGAGATTAACCGCAAGGTCCTCGCTGACCTCGCAGTCAACAACCCTGAGGCTTTCAAGGCTATCGTTGACAAGGTAAAGTAAATTGAGAATAGGTAAAAGAGCTTCGCTCTTCTACTCATAAGCTATAAAGCGCAAGACTGTAATGGTCTTGCGCTTTTTCTTTATCCACATAACTGGCGGGACCAATGCCATCTTGATGCGATTGAAAGATGCAATGCAGTTTGGCTTGTCAAAGAGCTTGGCCATTGTGAAAATGTTGGTTTCGTGGTTTGAATTTGTGAATTCAAGGTGTGAATTCTTGGTTTCATGGTTTGATTTTGTTATTTCATGGTTTGATTTTGTTATTTCATGGTTTGATTTTATTTTTAGGTTGGTCTCGGGAGGTTTGGGGCTGGCTTTGGAAGGTCTGGTGCAGGCTTCAAGAAGTTTCGGTTCGGCTTTAGTAACTCTGGGTTTGGCTTTTGCGGGTTTGGGGGGCTGGCTTCTTCTTTCGATTAAGCCTCTTGCTTGCTTTGGGCGGCCATTAGGTTTTGCTGGGGCGGTAGTGGGGTGGTGCGTTAGGGCAATGTGAGGGGGGATGGACGGGATGAGATACGTTAAGGGCTGGATTCGTTTGTGCCGAATCCAGCCCTTGGTTGTGCTATGGCAACTGACCTGTATTGTTGATTTACCTTCAGGTTCAGTGCCTTATTCCTCTGTTTGCGTGTCTGTATGGATGGGTGCGCTGTGGTCGCTGATGGCTATGTCGGCGGGCTGATGGGGAGTGACAGGAGTGCCGGGCCGTGAGGCAGAACGGACCTGCGGACTCTTAGACCTCGCGCATAGACAGCGAGATGCGGTGGCGCTGGTGGTCTATGCCTATCACCTTGACCGTGACGTGCTGCTGCAACTTTACCACCGTGCTCGGGTCGGAGACAAACTTGTTGGCCAGTTGGGAGATGTGGACGAGCCCATCCTGATGGATGCCAATGTCGACGAAGGCGCCAAACTGGGTGACGTTGGTCACTATTCCCGGCAGTATCATCCCTTCCTGCAAGTCGTCTATCGACTTAATCGAAGCATCAAACTCAAAGGTCTCCAACGCCATACGTGGGTCTCTTCCCGGCTTCTCGAGCTCTGCCAGAATGTCGTTCAGCGTGGGCAGTCCCACCGTGTCGCTCACATAGCGCTCAGGCTTTATCTGCTTCTGTATCTCCTTGTTCTTAATCAGTTCGGCAATGCTGCATTTGAGGTCTTTCGCCATCTGCTCCACGATGTGATAGCTCTCGGGATGCACCGCGCTATTGTCGAGCGGATTCTTGGCGCCGTTGATGCGTAGGAAACCGGCACATTGCTGATAGGCAACCGGTCCCAGGCGCGGTACCTTCTTCAATTGGCTGCGGCTTGTGAATGCTCCATGCTCGCTGCGATATGCTACGATATTCTGAGCGAGCGACATGCCCAAGCCACTCACATAGCTGAGCAGATAGGCACTTGCTGTATTGACATTGACGCCAACGTGGTTGACGCAACTCATCACTGTGTTGTCGAGAGCATGCTTGAGTTTGGTCTGGTCTACATCGTGCTGGTACTGACCCACGCCGATACTCTTCGGGTCTATCTTGACCAGCTCGGACAACGGGTCCATGAGCCTTCTGCCTATCGACACGGCGCCTCGCACTGTGACATCCTCGTCGGGGAACTCCTCGCGCGCTATCTTTGAAGCTGAATATATTGACGCCCCATCTTCGCTCACCACGTAGTAGGGGATGTCGCTGAGACTGCCGATTGAACGCAGCCATTCGGTAGTCTCCCTGCTTGCCGTGCCGTTGCCAATGGCGATGGCTTCAATCTTGTATTTGTCTGCCATGTGCAGCAATGCCGCTGCAGCCAGCGCACTCTTACGCTGTGGCGGGTGCGGATAAATAATCTCGTGGTGCAACAGCGTGCCCAGTTCGTCGAGACATACGGTCTTGCATCCATTGGCAAACCCCGGGTCTATGGCCAGCACGCGCTTCTGACCCAATGGCGCAGCGAGCAACAGCTGGCGCAGCCCTTCGGCAAACACGGCTATGGCCTCTTCGTCGGCCTTGTCCTTGCTGCTGTGGGCATATTCGGTCTCTATCGACGGCGCCAGAAGTCGCTTGAGGGCGTCGTCCACAGCCTCACCCATCAGTCGCTGACATTCTCCTTGGCCTCTGACGTAGTGACGCTTGAGTCTGTCGGCACACTGGGCGCGGTCTATGTCGATGCTCACACGCAGCACGCCCTTGTCTTCGCCCCTTCGCATGGCGAGAAGCCTGTGGGACGAACACCGACTGAGCGGCTCGCTGAAGTCGAAGTAGTCACTGAACTTGGCAGCCTCGTCTTGGTCTTTCTGCGCCTTGTTGACTTTGGATGTAATGGTGGCAAAGCGTCTGAACTCTCCACGCACCGCATTGCGTGTGCCCTCGTCCTCGCTTATGATTTCGGCTATGATGTCCTTGGCTCCAGCCAATGCTTCCTCTACGCTGATGCCCTTGGACTTCCAGCGGGCGGCGATGCCCTCTATGTTGCGCTCGCGCTGCAGCATGATGATGTTGGCCAGCGGCTCCAGTCCCTTCTCGCGGGCTATCTGTGCCTTTGTGCGCCGCTTGGGTCGATAGGGCAGATATATGTCTTCCAGCAGGGTGGCGTCCCAGCAGTCGTCTATGCGCCGCTGCAGTTCAGGCGTCATTGCGCCAGCCTCGGTGATGGTGCGCACGATGGTCTCCTTGCGCTTGGCGAGTTCCTTCAGTCGGCTATACTGTTCGTCGATTTGTCCAATCTGCACCTCGTCCATTCCGCCCGTCTTCTCTTTGCGATAGCGGCTTATGAATGGAATCGTGGCGCCCTCGTCAATGAGCGCGAGGGTATTAAGCACGTAAGGCTCTCCGATGTGGAGAGCCTTAGCGATGATATTTGAAAAATTGTTCATATTCAATTGTTTGTCTTTAAGGCCTGCCCCAATATGCTGGGTCCCATTCGGCCTCCACCTTGGCTTCGATGTCGTCGGGCAGGTTGCAGAAGAAGTCGATGCCAGTGCGCTTCTCGAGTTCGTCGATGGAGATATATTCGGTCTTGCTTCCTGTAGCGTGGGGGGACCAGATGCCCAATGCGCGGTAGACGCCATTCTTGACACTCAGGATGGCTATATAGAAGTATTTGGGCACAATCAGTCCGCTGGAGGTATGCGTCATGATGTTCTGATCGTCTATGGTGGCTGCCTTGACTACATAGAGCGTGTCGCGCATATTGTCTGTGTTCCACTTGTCACGCAGGCGCACCTCCAATGTGTTCCATACTCCACCATTGTGTCCCTGTATCTGTGGCTGCATATTGGAGAGATAGAACGTCTGGCTGTTCTGCTCGCGCGAACATAGTCTGTCTGACGACGGACAGAGGTGGCCGCGGCTGTAACCGCTTCCCTTGAAGTCGCCGAGGGTAGATTGGTATCTGGAAGGTATGTTGGGGTCTTCGCGGAAATCTTCACTTCGCTTCACGTTCTTCTTGCTATTATCCTTGTGCATCTGGTAGCAGGTCCAGCGGTTGGCTCGCTTGGCGCAATCCCATTCCAGAGAGTAGGTGATGCCGTAGGCCGCGGTGCTGTGGGTAATCACGAGGTTCATGTCGTCGCCCTTGATTTTGGGGAACTCCAATCGCCATACCTCCTTGTTGGCAGACTTGGACACATTGTTGCGGTTTTTGTTGTTGGGATCTTCGGTGCCGGGCTTTTCTTCACCTCCGCCACCTCCGCCAGTGCTTCCACCGCCGGTAGAGGTAATCTCCTGGAGCTTCACCTTCATCAGCTCCCATGTCGACGAACTGTTGCCGCATGAGTGGTAGAAGGCAATGGTGACATTGCTCTCGCCGAGGAAGCGCGAGGGAATGTCGCAGTTTACGGTGATGGTCTTGTTGAATGTCATCGGGTTTTCGATGTCATCCTTGAGCGTGGTCCACTCTGTCGTGGCGGCGTCGCCGGTAAAGCAGTCGGTGATGAGCACCTTGACGGTCGAACCGGCGTAGTTCATCTTGTAGCTGAACTCCAGGGAAGCCTCAGTAGTGTTGGTGAAATCAAACTCGGATGAATAGAGATATGTCTCCGAGGGCGTGGTCTTGTTGTCCTTGAATCCTGAGGCTAATGCGCACTTGTACTGCGTGCTGTAGTCCCATGATATACCTTTGGGCGTGGAAACCTCGAATACGCCCAAAGAGTTGGAGAAGTCCTCATTGATAAAGAATTTCTGGAAAGCAGGGTAGCCGATGTCCTCATAGTTGGCGGGACGTGTAAAGACAATGCTGTCAATGTTGGCTTTATCATAGATGTGCTCGTCGTCTCCGGTGAATATACGTACCTTGCCGTAGGTGCCGAGATCAACACGGTCAATCTTGCTGCGGTCGTATAGGTGGTAATTGGTAAGATTCTTATTCTGTGAACTGTGTTTGCACACGGCCATTTTCTCCTGTGCGCCTGCAGTGATGGCAAACGTAATCGAGAGGATTAAGAATAATGTTTTCTTCATGTCTGTTTATGCTATAGTAATACTTTGCAAAATTAATGGTTTTATCGCGCGCAACCAAGCAAAAACCTATAATTTTCTATCTCACTGCATAAATGACTTGAAAACAGATGGAGAAAAGCGCAACATCAGCATTTCTACTATACCGCGCATGGCCAGATAGGCTATCAGCGCCAGCCATAGAGCGTGGTTGTGGAGTGTGGGGGCGAGGGTAAAATAGAGCGTGAAGAACACTATCGCCGCCAGTGCAGTGGACCACAGCATGGGGCGCGTGGCGGTGAGCCCGATGAACAGTCCGTCGAGCAGAAAAGCGGTTACACCGGCGATGGGTATGGCCACAGCCCAGGGCAGATAGGGTAGGGCTGTGCTGATGACATCGTGCTCGGAGGTAAGCAGGTGGAGCAATGGTTTTCCGCCGAAGGCGAAGACGAGGGTGAACGCAATGGCAACGATGATGCCCCAGAGAAACAGGCGTCGTGTCAAAGTACTGAAAGTCTTGCGGTCGGCAGCTCCGCAGTATTTGCCGCCCAAGGCTTCGGCGGCATAGGCCAGCCCGTCGAGGAAGAAGGAAGTCAGGGTAAACAGGGTGAGCAGCAGGGTGTTGGCAGAGAGCATCAGGGTGCCTTGGCGGGAACCGAAGGAGGTGAAAAACAGGTTGACCATCACCAGAAAGAGCGTGCGCAGGAATATGTCGCGGTTCACTGCAAAGAAGCGGAGCATCCCGTGGTGCCACTTCATGCCAGGCTTGTCGCTGTCGCAGACTTCTACCTTGGCAAGGCTCCTCTTGAGCCACATCAGCGCCATGCCGAAGCCTGTCCATTGGGCTATCATCGTGCCCAAGGCTACTCCCTCGATACGGAGTCCGAATCCGAAGACCAAGGTGATGGAAACGAGCAGGTTGGTGATGTTTTGCGCGATGGAGACATACATGGGGGTACGCGTGTTCTGCATGCCGATGAACCATCCGGTAAGGCTGTAGAGTCCCATCACGGCTGGGGCTCCCCATACGCATATAGAAAAGTAGGTGTCGACGGTCGCGGTCACCGTGTCGTCGGGTTGCATGATGAGGGTTGTGGCATTGAAGATTGCCCGCTGGCAGACTATCATTAGCGTGGCTATGATGAGTGCGGCGGTGATGGACTGGCGTAGCAGATGGCGTACCTGCCGGTGGTCGTTTGCGCCCAATGCCTGCGCAGTGAGCCCGCTGGTACCCATGCGTAGAAATCCGAATATCCAGTAGATGACGTTGAACATCATCGAACCTACTGCCACGGCTCCGATATAGACAGCGTTGCCCATGTGTCCCACGATGGCGAGGTCGGCCATGCCCAGCAGGGGGACGGTGATGTTGGTCACCACAGCCGGAATGGCAAGGCCGAATATCTGCTTGTCTATATCTCTCATCGCGGGTTAGAAATTCAACTTGACATCAATGCCCATGTGGAACGGGTTGGCTTGTTGGGCGAAGACAAGTTGTCTGCCGGTTGCACTGCTTTCCACGACGAAGGTGTTGGGGCGGGAATTGGTGATGTTGCGCCCCCACAGACTTACAACGACATTGCCGCACAATACGTCGCAATGGGCGCCAAGTGTAGCGTAGAATGGCTGGCTCAGGGTGTTGTCCTCGTTCCAGTAGATGCTGCCTTGGGCGGCCATATTGGCACCGATAACCAGGGCATGTATACGTGGGTTGCGTGTGTCGATGCGGTAGTCTATCGTCGAACCTAATGTGTGGCGAGGGATGAAAGGCACACGGTGATGGCGGTAGTCTATCTGGGTGGTGGTGTTGCCTGTAGTTGCGGCGTCGCGATAGTCTCTGAATGTCGATTGGGTAAAGGCGTAACTGGCTGTCCATGTGAGGTGATTGTCAAGATGACTTCCTCGCAGAGAAAGTTCTCCACCCAGACTGCGGCTACGGCCTGCGTTGACCATCATTCGGCCGAAACCGTAGTTTCCGGCCATCACCGACAACTGCAGGTTGTTCACGTTGGTGAGATAGACGGCCATATCCATCTGGATCTTATTCCCGGGCAGATTGATGTGGGCTCCCAGTTCGTAGTTCCATGTCGTTTCGGGGGCGTAGGCTATGGTTTTCTCGATATCCTTGTAGTCCTCTTCGGTATGGGGTATCTCGTAGTCGCCACGCTGGCTGGAGTTGTTGCTGAGTTCGGTCTGTAGAATGTCTGAAAACATCTGATAATTGTAGCCACCGGCACGATAACCTTTGCTGATGGCACCATAGAGGTTGGAACCGTTATCGCCAAACTTGTAGCTCAATCCTAATTTGGGCAGAAGTTGGTGGAAATCATTGTGGTAACTGTTGCTGAGTTTGGATAAGAGGTGGCTCGAAGCTGCGCTGCCCATCATCATGACGTTGCAGTTCATCTCCGCCCGCGTGTCATAGTCGAGTCTTACCTTGGAGTAATCATAGCGGAGTCCCAAAGTCAGTGTCAGACGGCGCGTGAGGTCGATGTTTGATTCGTGGAATACCCCTTGGTTGAATGTAGGGAGTCGGAACGTGCCTGGGATGACGCCCAAATCGGTGGTAACTGTTATTCCGCCGCGCTGTTCTATCATCTGCTCAGCCATCTGCTTGGCTCTGTCGGGAGCCATGCCAGTTGCCTCGAAGCGTGCCGCCATTGTCTGTACTATAGCTTTATACATGGCGGTTTGGATGGTGGTTCCCAGCATGTTATCCATATCTCCAAAGAACGCAACTGGCGCTTCGGTCTTGTTCCATTGGTATGAGGTAAACGTACCTGTCGTCCACCGCCACGCACGGTTGGTCTCCGCCTCCGTCAAGCCCATCTGCCCCTTGACAACCATCTCGTGCGTAATCGAGTTTTGGTGTTGGCGTTCTTCCATTTGCATGAAGTCGGCAGCCATATAGTCGATATCCATCAGCATGTAGTCCTTGAGATATTGGAAGCTGGTGGTAGAACTGAAGGTGGTGTTTTCCCAACGCTTGGAGATGACTACGCCGGTGTTGAGCATGTTACGGCGATAGTTGGACTGACGGTTGGCGACAGTGGGTTGAGTTTCGCCGTTCCAGAGTCCGTAGGGGAACGCGTTCTGGCGGACGTATTGATAGTCGAGGATATAGTCGACGCTGAAGCCGTTACCTTGCTGATAGATTAGGCGCAGTTTGCCGCCGGCTTCATTGCTTTTATCAGCTCTCTCGCCAGTTGTGTTGTTGGTAAAGAAACCTTTCTGACCATTATAGAAACCGGCAAGCGACCAGGCTATGTGTTCGTTGGGCTTGGCATAGTGAGCCACCTCTGCATGACGAGTGAAGTGGGAGCCGAGGCCCAGTTTGATTCTCGTGCCTTGATAGTTCATCGGACTGAGGCTATAGGTACGTATCAGTCCGCCCTCAGTGTTGATGCCGTAGAGCGTTCCCTGTGGACCACGCAAGACATCGGCGCGAGCCAACTCATAGTTGTGATAGTTGTATGCGCTCTTGCTCATCAGTGGCAGCCCGTCGGCATAGACGCCCACAGCCGGACTGTTGATGCGTGAACCGATACCGCGGATATAGATAGAGCTGGTATAGCGCGAACCGTAGGAGGGCATCGTAAACGAGGGGACAAAGGCAGAGAGGCCACGTAGGTCGTTCATGGACATACGTTGCAGGTCGTAGGCATCGAGCATCGAACTGCTCAATGGTTGCTGGCGCAGATAGAATGCCTCTTTAGGTTGTGACACCACTACTACCTCGTCGATATCCACTACTTTTGATGTGTCGTTGGCTACCGGTGTGACGTAGCGCGATTCGCTTGCTGATGCAGCAACGGCCAGCATCAGCGAAATACATGTAGTTACAATTGTCTTGTTATAGTTCATCCTCTTGTATTGTTGTTTTGAACGGCTGCAAAGGTACTCATAATCCTCTGCAATCCCAATCCTCATTTATGAGGAATTGTGCCGCGATGGCGTCATACGTTGAAGGCGCCGCAGTGAGGACATTCGCCTTTTTTGCGTAGCAGTGCGCCACATTTCCCACAGACATAGGTCATGCGGCTATGGGTGCGGTATTGCCTGATGGCGTATATGAAATACAAGACGAGCAGAATATAACCTATAAAATATAAAGAGGTGATGCTGAAGACTATGTAGTCGATGGCGCAAACTGCAGCCAGTCCACTCAGATAGAGTATGGCTTCGCCCGTTGCCAACTGACCGCGCACGTCGTCCAGCACTGCGACACCTACAATCAGCATCGCCCAAACCAGAAGCAGAAATAGCGCCAGTATGGGTGGCACCGACAGCGGGTTGAGTGTCGGGTTGAAGTAGAAGTGCCGCCATACGTCTGGGGCAAATGTCTGGATGCTGGCATAGAGCGTCGCAGCCGACGCCACCAGTAGCGTGAGCAGAGTGGGATAGAAGGAATGGATGTCGCGGAAGTGGACGATGGGTACATCCATACGCTTCAGCTTCCTGATGAGATAAGCGGCAGAGATGACGCATATCACGATAAGGAAAATAAGGAGGTGGGTGTCAGAGAAAGTGGATATGAACTCGGATATGGGATCATCGGGCACGACAGAGCGGAGCAGCTTTCCTTCATGTACCCATCCGAAATGGCGCGAGGCAGTTGCCACCTGTATCCATACAGAGTCTGCCGGGTCCTGTGGCAGTGTGCGATAGTCTGCCACAACCAGATGTTCGCCGTGCCGGACTGTAAATGAGTCGGTGGGCATGTTGCTCAGTACCTCTTCCGGTTGCTGCGCAACGAGCGTAAGCGAGTTTGAGCGCACGATGAAATTATAGTTGACCGTATAATGGTGCAGTGTGTAGAACGACATGGTATCTGTCTGTACGCCAGTGATTTCCCTGATTACGTTCGCGTAACGGTGCGGGCGGTGGTAGCACGACGCCAGCATCGTTATCATCAGCAATAGCAGCGCTGTGTATTTACTCGTTTTCATCATCATTATCCTATTCTTTAGCATAGATATTCATCTGACACTCGTCACAGACAAACTTGAGTTCGAAACATCTTCCGTCGGCAAGGCGCAGACTCAGAGGCTCTTTCCATTCTGGTTGGCGACCGCCGCGACGCACACAGTAGCCCAGCGCATAGCGCAGACAGTGACGGCACTGCATGATGAGCGGATGTGAGGTCGGCGAGAGCTCGTAGGCAGGAGCCAGCTCATGACGGTGATGCTGTTGGTAGAAGGCGCGGGCTTCGCGGTTGGCTATATTATATAAATAGGTGTGCTGGATGTATTCGCGCTGCCATCCGTTGGGCATCATGGCATCGTCGGCCACCATCTGCTGATTGTCCTGGTTTGAGGTCTGCTCCACAGGAGCCTCTTCGAGTTGTGCCACAACCATTCTTCGCAACTCTGCCAGCAGACTGGACGGGATGAAGAGCATCTCCGCGCCCTCGGCTATGCTCACGTCGGCCAGCGTATAGGGCGTGTTGCCCAACTTAGATAGCTGTCTTACGATGTTGTCATGCTGGTTGGTCCGCGCCGGTTGATGTTCAAAGGTCACAGTGGCCCTTGCATGAAGCGCTTCGAGTGCAAAGCCGTCGTCCGATGTCGACAGGGTCATGTGCAGAGGCAACTTGCGCTCAGCCACAGTTGATGCGAGCAGCTTGGAGAAAGCCACATCGTTGTTGCGGTATAGCGCTGCTCCAGGGCGGAGCGACTGCGGCATGCGCTGGGGGAAGAGACGGTTGCCCTCGGCGCGGTTGACGCGGAAGCCCTCAAGCTCGTGGTTGCTGTTGAAGAAGCAGAGCCCGTCGCCATTGGCAAACTCAGCCAAGCCCGCCACGTTGAACGAGTTGCCGCGTATCTCCTTGACCTTGCCCACATACTCGCCCATGGCCTTGGGGGTGTCAAAACTGGCGATATCTGCCTGGCGGCCGTTGAGGAAGTAGTGAGTATAACCTCTATTGAAAGTCTTGCGCAGATTGGGCTCGAAGTGATAGGTCACCTGACCCTTCGAGGCGCGGCAATAGTCGTTGGGACGCTTGCTTACCAACCTGTCTATCTGCTGCGAGTATGCCGATACGACATTCTTCACATAGTCGGCGTCCTTGAGTCGGCCCTCTATCTTGAACGAACAGGCACCGGCGTCGGCCAGCTGTTCGATGGCATCTATCTGGCACATGTCTTTGAGCGACAGCAGATGGCGTTGGTGCTCTATCTCCCTGCCAGTGGCGTCGACGAGGTCAAACTTGAGTCGGCAGAACTGGGCACACTCGCCGCGGTTGGCGCTTCGGCCGAAGCAGTATTGCGAGGCGTAGCAGACGCCAGAGTAGCTCACGCACAGGGCACCATGGACAAAGACCTCGAGCTCCAGTTCGGGCGAAGCCTTGTGTATCTCGGCTATCTCGTCGAGCGACAACTCGCGAGCCAGCACCACTCTGGTGAAGCCCAGCGACTCCAGCCACAGAGCCTTCTCTGCCGTTCGCGTGTCGCATTGGGTCGAGGCGTGTATAGGCAGAGCCACCCGTCCCACCAGACCCATGTCTTGCAGCAGCAGGGCGTCCACTCCCGCCTCTCGCAGTTGCTCTGCGAGCGCCAGCGTGTCGTCCATCTCGCTGTCGTAGATGATGGTGTTGAGCGTGACATAGACCTTGGCGTCAAAGCGATGGGCATACTGGCACAGCCGGCCGATGTCGTCGACAGAGTTGCCGGCTGCAGCGCGGGCGCCGAAACGTGCGGCACCGATATACACGGCATCGGCTCCGCAGTCGATGGCTGCGATGCCACATTCCAGGTTCTTGGCGGGAGCCAACAGTTCGAGTTTTCTCATACGTTTATGTTTTCATCTGCCTCTTGACGGCAGACGTAATGATTGATCCAGTTGTTGTAAAAGAGCGTAGCCGCTGCGCGCCAGTTGCAGTGGGGCTGGGCGCTGGGGTCGTCGTTGGGGTAGTAGTGCTGTGGCAGATTGACATCATCGCGCTTGCCCAGGTCGCGGCGGTACTCGTCGCCAAGTGTCCACACGGGATATTCGAAGTGGCCCAATACATAGAAGTCTCTATGCTGGCGCGAGGCGCAGATGCACAGACCGGCTTCGGCCGACTCGGCGAGGATGTCCACGCCCTCGGTATGCTCGATGTCCGGGCGCCTTATCTCGGTATGGCGGCTGTTGGGCATGCTGAAAGTGTCGTCGAAACCGCTGAATATGGGATGGTGCAGGTCGGCTGGCATTACCGTAAACACGCCGAACCTCTTGGCTGGCAAGAGATACTTGGGGATGCCGTAGAAATGGTAAAGCGCAGCCATTGCTCCCCAGCACAGATAGAGCGTGCTGCGCACGTGGCTGTGGGCCCAGTCCATGATGGCCGTGAGCTCGCGCCAATAGTCTACCTCTTCATAGGCGATGGTCTCTACCGGTGCGCCGGTGACTATCATGCCGTCGAAGTGCTCATCTGCCAGTTCGTCGGCATACCGATAGAAGCGTTCCAGATGTTCTGCCGTTGTGTTCTTTGAGGTATGCGAGCGCAGCTTCATGAAACTCAACTCTATCTTGTGTGAAGAGTAGGCCAGCACACGCGCCAGGTCGCACTCTGTTTCCTCCTTCTTGGGCATGAGGTTGAGGACCACGATGTGCAGACGGTCCTCTCGGCGGGCGCAGTCGCGTCCATATCCTTCGATGCCGTCCACGTGTTCGTGGTTCAGGGTCTGGATGGCGGGAATACCTTCGGGTAAATATATGGGCATAACTGTTGTGGAATTACTACTTGTCAATAATGTGGGGCGTTTTGCAGTTGCAAAAATAGCAAAAACCGATGAAAAACAAGTAGGGCTGTCAAAGTATTTTCTGACAGCCCCCACTTTTATCTTGTCTTACGATGTGTTACCAGAGGTCCAGACGGTTGGCCTTGGGGATAAAGAGCTTGTCGCCCTCCTTTACTCCGAAAGCCTCGTACCACGCATCTACATGGGGCAGAGCGCCGTTGACGCGCCATTTACCCAGTGAGTGCGGATCGCGCTTTACGCGGTTGCGTATTTCCTTCTCGGTGATGTTCTGGCCCCAAACTCCAGCGTAGGCGATGAAGAAGCGCTGGTCGGCGGTGAAGCCGTCCTTCTGCTTGAGTGGTTTCTCGGCAGTGGCGTTCTTGTAGGCAGTGAAAGCCAGTTGCAGACCACCGTGGTCGGCGAGGTTTTCGCCCAGCGTGAACTCACCATTGGCGTTGAGGTCGGGCAGCACCTTGATGTTGTTGAAGAAGTTGGCATACATATCGGCACGCTCCTTGAAGCCCTCGGCATCCTTGGCGGTCCACCAGTCCTTGAGCATACCGTCGGCATCGTACAGACGGCCCTTGTCGTCAAATCCGTGGGTCATCTCATGACCTATCACTACGCCGATGGCACCATAGTTGAATGCTTCGTCGGCCTTGGGGTCGAAGAAGGGGTACTGCAGGATGCCCGCAGGGAAGCATATCTCATTGGTGGTCGGGTTGTAATAGGCGTTGACGGTCTGTGGGTTCATAAACCACTCATCGCGGTCAACGGGTTTGCCGGCCTTCTCGGCGATATGCTTGTCGTGGGCAAAGGCGCGACATGCCATCACGTTGTCATAGTAGCTCTTTGATGGGTCTATGGTCAATGCGCTGAAGTCTGTCCACTTGTTGGGATAGCCTATCTTTACGTAGAACTTGTCCAGTTTGCGGTGTGCGTTGGCTTTGGTTTCGCTTCCCATCCACTTCTGGGCGTCGATGCGCTGACCCAAAGCTATCTGCAGGTTGGCCACCAGCTTCTCCATCATCTTCTTGGACGACTCGGGGAAGTAGCGCTGCGTGTAGATTTTGCCCAGAGCCTCGCCCATCTGTGCCTCGACCTGTGCGGTGGCGCGTTTCCATAATGGGTAGTCTTCCTTGCGGCCGCTCATGGTCTTGCCGAAGAAGTCGAAGTTGGCTTCTCTTATCTCGTCGCTGAGGTAGGATGCCGAGCTCATGATGATGTCCCACTCCATGAGCGCCTTGATTTCGTCGGCGGTCTGCAGAGCCACAATCTTGTCCAGACCCTTCATAAACTCGGGCTGGCCCACGATGAGTGTCTGGATGTAGTCCTTGTTTACGCCCTCTGCCACGCACATTTGCTCTAGTGGGATGTTGGGATAGTGCTCGGCAAACGCCTTCATGGTCATCTTGTTGTAGTTGGCCTCGGGGTCGCGCAGCTCGGTTTCGCTCTTGGAGATGAGGGCGAGGATGGTCTCTTGACGGAACACGGCGTCGCTCTTCTTCTGGGCCTGGGCGTCGTCAAAACCGTAGAGCCCGAACATGCGGGCGATGTGCTTGCGGAAAGCCTCGCGTATGGCCACGGTGGCAGCGTCGTTGTTGAGATAGTAGTCTTTCTGCTCCAGGGTGAGTCCGCTCTGAGAGATGTGCATGATGTTCATGCTCACATTCTTGGAGTCGGCGCCGAAGTATGAGGCATACTGTACGCCATAGCCCTGGGCGGCATACTTGAGCTGGAGCTCACGCAGCTGGGCCACGGTAGAGGCGCTCTCTATCTCGTTGAGCAGAGCGGCAACGGGGGCTGTGCCCTCGTTATTGCGTCGCTCTACGTTGAGAGCCAGCTTGTAGAAGTCAGACAGCTTCTGCTCGATGGTGCCGGTGGCATATTTCTTCTTTTCCAGGTCGGAGAGGATGGTGTTGATGCGCTTGCTGTTGTTCTCCTGCAGCTGGTCGAAATTGCCGTAGCGGCTGTAGGCGGCAGGGAGAGGATTGTTCTTCTGCCATCCACCAGTGGCAAACTGATAAAAGTCATCGGCAGGCTTGACGGTTTTGTCAAGGTTTGACATTACCAGTCCCGACTTGTTCTGTCCCATGCCCATGATGGGCGCCGATATCATGAGGACTATCGGAATAATTGGTTTCAGTTTCATTGTATTGTTGTTTGGTTGTTGATTATTCGTTTTTGAGACTCTCGAGCTGTTCGGAGAGTTCCATCCACTGCTCGTTGGCCTGCTCAAGGGCCTGGTGGGTGGTGGTATACTCGGTCACGAGTTCCATGTCGGCTGCGTTCTCGGGCTGCATGAGCAGGGCGTCGAGTTCCTTGAGCCTCGTCTCCATCGTGGCAATCTTGCGTTCGCACTCTTCCACCGACTTCTGCGCCTTGCGTATGCGCTTCTGCTGTTCCTTGTGCTCGGCATAGGAAATCTTCTGCTGGCTCTGGGGCTGTTCTACAGGCTTGGACTGGGTCACTACAGGCTGTGCAGCCAGTGCCTCGTGGATGCTGTCGGCATTGTGGGCACGCAGATAGTCGTAGATGCCACCGAGATGCTCGCGCACATGGCCTTGGCCGAACTCATAAACCTTGGTGACCAGACCGTCGAGGAATTCGCGGTCGTGGCTCACGATGATGGCTGTGCCGTCGAAGGCGCGGATGGCCTCTTTGAGCACATCCTTGGACTGCATGTCCAGGTGGTTGGTGGGCTCGTCGAGGATGAGCAGATTGACGGGCTCCATGAGCAGACGTATCATGGCGAGACGGCTGCGCTCGCCGCCGCTGAGCACCTTGACCTTCTTCTCAGAGGTCTCGCCGCCAAACATGAAGGCACCCAAGAGGTCGTTGATCTTCAGGCGCATGTCGCCGGTGGCTACGCGGTCTATGGTGTCGTAGATGGTGATGTCTTCGTCGAGCAGCTGGGCCTGGTTCTGGGCAAAATAGCCGATCTGCACGTTGTGGCCTATCTTGAGGGTGCCGTCGAAGGGGATTTCGCCCATGATACACTTGACGAGTGTAGACTTGCCCTCGCCGTTCTTGCCCACAAAGGCCACCTTCTCGCCCCGCTTGATGGTGAGCGTCACGCCCGAGAAGACGTTGTGGTCACCGTAGGTCTTGGCTACCTCGTCGCAGATGACGGGATAGTCGCCGCTGCGCAGACATGGGGGGAACTTGAGGTGCATGGCTGAATTGTCGACCTCGTCAATCTCGATGGGAACTATCTTTTCCAACTGCTTGAGGCGGCTCTGCACCTGCACGGCTTTGGTCGCTTTGTAGCGGAAACGCTCTACAAAGTCCTTGATGTCGGCTATCTCTTTCTGCTGGTTCTCGTAGGCGCGCAGCTGCTGCTCACGGCGCTCGGCGCGCAGCACCACATACTGGTCGTATTTGACCTTGTAGTCTTCGATGTGGCCGCAGGTTATCTCGATGGTGCGGTTGGTGACATTGTTGATGAAGGCGCGGTCGTGGCTCACCAGCACCACGGCTTTGGCAGACTGGGCGAGAAACTGCTCAAGCCACTGTATGCTCTCGATGTCGAGGTGGTTGGTGGGCTCGTCGAGCAAGAGCACGTCGGGCTGTTGCAAGAGAATCTTGGCGAGCTCGATGCGCATGCGCCAGCCACCGGAGAACTCGCGCGTGGGGCGGTCGAAGTCGCTGCGCTGGAAGCCCAGACCGGTGAGGGTGCGCTCGAGGGTGGCTTCGTAGTTGTCGCCGCCGAGCATCATGTAGCGGTCGTGCTCGAGAGTGAACTTCTCGACCAACTGGGCATAGCTCTCGCTCTCATAGTCAGTGCGGTCGGCCATCTCCTGCTGCAGCCGCTCGATGCGCTCCTTCATGCGGGTGGTGTGGATGAAGGCTTTGCGGGCCTCTTCGATGACGGTGGTGTCGTCGGCGAGTTTCATCACCTGTGGCAGATAGCCTATGGTGGTGTCGTTGGGGATGGCTACGGTGCCCGAGGTGGGCTTCTGCTGTCCGCAGAGTATCTTGAGCATTGTCGATTTGCCGGCGCCGTTCTTGCCCACGAGCGCTATGCGATCGCGGTCGTTGATGACGAAACTCACGTCATGGAAGAGCGGGCGGGCGCTGAACTCTACAGCGAGATTTTCTATAGAAATCATAATTCTGGTCTTCAATATGCTTGCACGGCTCTGTCTTACTGGGGCGCAGACGGCAGACAGGGCGTGGCGGTATGTTTATATATTCGGTTTAACTATAGTTCGCGCAGTGGGCATGACGCGCAGACCCGTAGGCGCGACCTCTGTTAGTAAGGTGCAAAATTACGCTTTTTTTTTGTTAAAACCTAACTATCACCGCTTTTTCTCCCGACATCGGGGGAGATAAGGTTGTGGCTGTGGGGGATGGAGCTGGTGGAGGGGCTGTATGCTCGCCTATAGTGGAAATCATCTGCGGTCAGCCTCTGGCATGTAGCATCAATATCGCCTTCGCGGCAAAGTTTAGCGCAATGGCTTTCAAGTAGTTTCCAAACTACGATTTAATTGTTTCAAACTGCGAATTACATTTTTCGCGATGCGAAACAAATAATTCGCACCACGATTTCTTCATTTCCAACCCTGCAAATACTTTGTCGATGGACAGCACAGAAATGGCGATGGACTCTCTTCGTGTGAGCGGATGTCTGGTGCAATCGTGCTGGGTCGCGGCAACAAAAAACGGGAAGAGTCGCCCCTTCCCGTTGATAGTTATTGTAGATAATATTTATCCGATGAGTCCGGCCTTACCGATGAAGTAGAGCACGGTGTAGCCGAGAACCATGCTGATGATACCCATGGTGATACCCGTCTTGAGCATATCGTTCTGCTTGACCAGTCCGGTAGAGAAGGCGATAGCGTTAGGAGGAGTAGAGATGGGGAGACACATGGCGCTGGATGCAGCAAGGGCAATACCGATGATGATGGTAGAGGTGCCGCCAATGGCGCCCAGTTTGTCGCCCATACCTGTACAAACGACAGCAAGGATTGGAACCAGAAGAGCTGCGGTGGCAGTGTTGCTGATAAAGTTGCTGAGGAAGTAGCAGATAAGTCCAGAGATGAGCAATATGGCGATGGGAGAGAAGTCGCCGAAAGGTATACTCTCGATAGCGCGGTCGGCAAGTCCGGTGCCGTTCATGCCCAGTCCGAGGGCGAAACCACCGGCAACCATCCAGATAACGCTCCAGTCAATCTTCTGCAAGTCTTTGCCATTGATGACTCCTGTAAGTGCGAATACACCCATAGGAATGATGGCTACAGTGTTGGCGTCGACACCAGTGACACGGTCGAGCAGCCACATGAGGATGGTGACGATGAAGGTGATGCATACCACCCACATACGCCAGCCGTGAGAAACATGACCCTCAATCTTGAGTTCGATGGTCTTCTGAGTGAAGGGGAAGAACTTGAGGATAAGGCGCCAGCTGATGAACAGGATGATGATGACCAGCGGGAACATGAATGACATCCACTGTCCGAAGCTGATGTTAAGATGCAGCTGCTCATTGAGGGCCTGCAGGGCGATGGCATTGGGAGGTGTACCGATAGGAGTGGCCATACCACCGATATTGGCGGCGATTGGGATGCTCATCGTCAGCGCGATGCGTCCCTTTCCGTTGGCGGGAAGGGCGGCGAAGACAGGGGTAAGGAAGGTGAGCATCATGGCGGCGGTAGCTGTATTGGACACGAACATCGAGAAGACGCCTGTGATGAGTAGGAAGCCCAACAGCACGTTCTCGCTCTTGTTGCCGAAGGGACGGATAAGGTTCTTGGCAAGCAGCACGTCAAGACCCGACTTGGTGGCTGCGATGGCAAGGATGAAACCGCCGAGGAAGAGCATGATGACGGGGTTGGCGAAGGTGGCCATGATGTCCTTGGACTTGAGAAGCTCGCCAAAGGCTTCGCCCTCGCCCTTGAAGCAGGCGATGGAGTTGTCAGACAGAGTGAGACACATTACTGATATGATGGCCAGTGAGGTTGCCCAAGAGGGAATGGCCTCGAACAGCCATGAAAGAGTAGCGAAGACAAAGATGGCTATAACGCGCTGCTGGATAACGGTAAGGCCCTCAATGCCAAAGCAGGTGATTGGGAGGTTCCAGATGAGGGCGGTAACGGCAATGATGCCGAGCAGCTGCCATACCTTTTTCATCTCAATCTTGTTTGAAAGAACATTTTCTTCAGACATAATCTTTAAGTTTTTAGTTGTTATTATTAGTTATTATGATGTTTACGAATGTCAGGTTCAATTGGGTAGGTGTATTTCTGGTATATATATCCATGTGCGGCATCGGCGCAGGGCCGGTGACGCACATGGATGATATGGAGGTTTACTTGATGTTGGGCTCTTCAAGGTGCAGTCCCTTCTTCTTGTCAACAACCTTGAGGACAAGGCCGATGACGAGCGCGGCAACACCCAAGCCTGCCAGCATCACCAATGGGGCGGTGTAGTTGAGCTCGGTAGCATTGGTAACTCCCTTGTTGGTCATGGTGAGGACCTTGCCGATGAGCAGGGGGAACAGCCACAGGCCGATATTCTGTATCCAGAAGATAAGGGCGTAGGCAGAACCGATGATCTTGGCGTCTACCAGCTTGGGCACGCTTGGCCACAGAGAGGCGGGGACAAGAGAGAACGATGCGCCGAGAACGAGGATGGTCACGTAGGCCACGATGACTCCGCCTACCTGGTTGCCCTTGAATTCGGGAAGAATGAAGGCGAAGGTAAGGTGGCAGGCGATAAGCAGCAGTGAACCCAGAACGAGCATAGAGGCAGCCTTACCCTTATGGTCTACATAGTTGCCCAGGATGGGGGTAATGCCCACGGCAAGCAGTGGGAACACGGCAAAGATAGACTCGGCAGACTGACGCATGTAGCCCATGTAGCAGTAGGTGACAAGGGATACGATGGACAGGTAGAGCACACCGTACTTGAAACTCTTGTTCTTGAGGAAGTTGAACATGAACGCTGTGACAGCCACCACAAGCATGATGACATACTGGATGATGGTAACAGACGAGGATGCCCAGAAGGAGTCGGCGGGAACCTCTGTAAATGAGAGGTTGCACTGCAGCATGTTTACAGCGTACTTCTGGAAGGGGAAGATAGCTGAATAGTAGAGTACGCACAGCAATGATACGAGCCAGAAACCACTGCTGGTGAGTATCTGTCCCAAGTCGCTGATTTTGAAAGGGTCGTCTTTCTCTTCGGCTTCGCCGGTCTGCGCGTCGAGTTTCTTGTCCATAAAGAAATAGACAACGAGCATAATCATGGCGATGCAAAGCAGCACAACGCCGAAAGCCACAGAGCGTGATACGCTAACGACTCCGCCGAGCTTGGCGAAGAAGGGCGAGAATATCATGCAGGTGGCTACGCCCAGGCGGGCCAATGCCATCTCAGATCCCATGGCCAATGCCATCTCGCGGCCCTTGAACCACTTGACGATACCACGCGATACGGTGATGCCGCCCATCTCGGCTCCGCAGCCGAAGAGCATAAATCCACAGGCTGCCAACTTGGCAGATGCGGGCATACCCTCATAGAACGGCGATACGTTCAACTGCTCGAAGACGGGGATGTGGTTGAGGTTATTGGTAAACCAGGTCTCAAGGTCGCTGCCGATAAAGCTGTCGCTGATGGCATACCACTTGATGATGGCTCCCAAAAGCATCACGCCGCCGGAGAGAAGGGCGGTAAAGCGAACGCCCATCTTGTCGAGGATGATGCCTGCAAAAATCAGGAAGAAGACAAATACGTTGAGGAAAGTCTCCGAGCCCTGCATGGTACCGAAGGCGTCAGAGTCCCAGCCTCGCTGTGTCTGCATCAGGTCTTTAATGGGCGAAAGGATGTCCATAAAGATGTAGGCACAGAACATGGCCAAAGCCAAGAGCAACAGGGCCATCCAGCGGATGGCGGCCGAGTCGCGCAGTGTTTTTTGTGTTGTTGTCATTGCTTATATCTTTTTGTTGTTTATTTCTTTAACCAGCGATCAAGCCATGAAAAAAAGGTGCGCTGCCACAGTATACCGTTCTGTGGTTTAAGAACCCAGTGGTTTTCATCAGGGAAAAGAAGCAGTTCTGCAGGAATACCTTTGAGGCGGGCTGCATTGAAGGCGCCGAAGCCCTGATTGGCATTGATACGATAGTCTTTCTCGCCATGGATGCAGAGGATGGGGGTGTCCCAATTGTCGACAGCCTTGTGGGGACTGTTGGCATAAGTGCGGCGTGCACGCTCGGTCTGGTCCTTGTTCCAGTAGGCGTCGTCGTATTCCCAGTTGGAGAACCAGGCTTCCTCCGTATCGGTGTACATGGACTCAAGGTTGAAGGCTCCGTCATGAGCGATGAAGCACTTGAAACGTTTGTCATGATGGCCGGCAAGGTAATAGACAGAGAAGCCACCGAAACTGGCGCCCACGGCACCCAGACGGTCTCTGTCAACATAGGGGAGATTGTTGGCGGCATCGTCGATGGCGCTGAGGTAATCTTTCATGCACTGGCCGGTCCAGTCGCCGCTGATATCTTCGTTCCACTTTCTGCCGAAGCCAGGCAGACCGCGGCGGTTGGGGGCTACGACGACATAGCCGTTGGCTGCCATAATCTGCATATTCCATCGGTAACTCCAGAATTGTGATACGGGACTTTGGGGACCGCCTTCACAGAAGAGGAGGGTAGGATATTTCTTGTTGGGGTCGAAGTGGGGAGGAAGGATTATCCATACCAGCATATCTTTGTCGTCAGTGGTTTTCACCCATCGAGGTTCAACCTTTCCGACTGCAAGTTGGTCAAAAATATGCTTGTTTTCATCTGTAATCTGTGTGATTTCAGCCTTCTTCTTGGGGTTGATGACAAAAATGTCATCGGGGTGGCTCATCGAATGACGGGTAACAAGCAACTTCTTGGTATTACCTATCATCTGCAGGCTGCCGTAGTCGTATTGGCCTTCGGTAACCTGATGGAGTTCTCCGCGAAGATTAGTCTGGTAGATGTTGGCACATCCATGCCATACGGAAATGAAGTAGATACTCTTGTTGTCAGAGTTCCAGCAGAATGCATCGACATTGGTGTCGAGCTTCTCGCTGACGTATTCTTTCTTGCCAGTGGCCAAATCATACACCAGTAGACGGTTGCGGTCGCTCTCATAGCCATTGTGTGCCATGCTGAGCCAAGCAACATACTTGCCGTCGGGTGAGAAACAAGGTGCAGTGTCATAGCCTACGTTCATATCACCATCCTGATGATTGACGGGCTGGTCCTTCATCGATTTGGTTGGATTAATGGCTGGTTCTTTATAGTCGGCAGGCTTGCAGAGATTGCGGGTGGTGTGGCTGTCGATATCATACAGGTAGATATCGGCGTCGGTAGAAATGGCGTAATGCAAGCCAGTACGCTTACGGGAAGAGTAAGCAATCTGCTTTGAGTCGGGGCTCCATGCAAGTTGCTCAATACCACCGAAAGGAGCAGAGGGACACTCGTAGGGTTCACCCTCCATAATGTCGATACCGTCGGTGATGGCATTGTCGTTGACAGCAGCCATGAAGGGATGGGCGATGGTCTCAACGTAATGGTCCCAATGACGGTAGTTCAGGTCTGTGATGACACGGCCGGTAGCCTTGGGCAAGTCAGAAGGATTCTTCTTGATGATGTCATTATAGGGAATTGACTTGATAAGAATTACCTTGTTTCCGTCGGGCGAGAAACTGAATCCCTCGATATCCAAAGCCGAGTGAGTGAGTTGCTTGCGGTCTGTGCCATCAGGATTCATTTTCCACAGCTGGCCACCAGAAAGGTAGGCAATCTTGCTTCCGCCTTCTATCCAGGCGGCGTCGCTCTCGCTCTTGGCGCCAGTGGTGAGCATACGCTTGGCAGTGCCGTCCACGTTCATTACATGCAAGGTCTGCTGCCCTTTGTTCTTTTCTACGCTGTAGTAACCTACCTGGTATACCACTTGCTTGCCATTGGGCGAAACCTGAGCTCCACCTATGCGTCCCATAGCCCATAAGGCTTCGGGAGTCATGAGGTCTGAACTGAGTTTGATGTCACTTTTACCAATCATGGTCTGTGCGTTTGCAAAATTGCCGCCCATCCATAGGGCGGCAACTAATGCTATAGTTTTGGCTATCATCATAGTTAATACTTTTTTCTTTTACGAGCCAGCTCTTCTCTCTGTTTCTGCAGCTCGGCCTGCTGTTCCTGCATAGCCTGCAGGCGTGCAGCCAGACCTTTCATCTTCTGAGGGTTGTTCTGGTTCTCCTTGTAGCGTGACTCAAGGATAGCAAGCAGTTTCTCATCATTGGTGGTCTTGCGGAGGGTCCACATGATGGCAGCCGAGAAGAAGAGGCTGACAAAATAGTAGAAGTTAAGACCCGACGAGTAGTCGTTGAAGATGAAGAAGAACATGACAGGCATGAGGAACATCATCCACTGCATCACCTTCATCTGTTCGGCTTGCTGGCCTACCATCTGGTCGCGCTGCTGACGCATAGTCATCCACGAGTAGAGCAGGTTGGCTACGCAGAAAAGTATACAGGTGAGCGAGAGGTGGTCACCTATGATGGGCAGATTGGTGCCCCATTCGAAGATGGGGTCATAGGTTGAAAGGTCACTCATCCACAGGAAACTCTGACCACGCAGCTGAATGGCGTTGGGCACGAAGTTGAACATGGCAATCCAGATTGGCATCTGTATGAGCATAGGCAGACAGCCCGACAATGGACTTACGCCATATTTGGCATACTCTGCCATCATAGCTTGCTGCTTCTGCATCTGGTCTTCGGGCTTGTCAAATTTGGCGGTGGCAGCTTCGAGTTTCGGTTTGAGTACACGCATCTTGGCGCTGCTCATGTAGCTCTTTTTTACCATTGGGAAGGTGATTACCTTCAGTAACAGTGTGATGAGAATGAGTACCACTCCCATGGGGAAGAGCTTGGACAGCCAGTCGAAAACATAAATGGTGAACCAGCGGTTGATGATGCGGAAGAGAGGCCAGCCAAGGTAAACCAGACGCTGGAGCTCGAGGTCCTTGCCGAAGGTGCTTTGCTCCTCTACATTCTGCAAGAGACGGAAGTCATTCGGGCCATAATAGAACTCAAACTCTGATGGCTGCTTGCCTGTTGGGTCAAAGAACGACTTCATCTTGGCCTGATAGCTCTTCAGATAGCCATCGCCAGACTTTTTGTCATAAGGGATGGAAGTCATAAGAGCGTTGGGCTGGAAATCGTTTTTGGCAATCATCACAGCCGAGAAGAACTGGTTCTTGAAGGCAACCCAGTCTATACGTTCTTCAATGGGCTTGTCGATTTTTTCTGATGTCTCGCTCAGATAATCGGTGCCACCTTCGCTTTCGTGGTAGGTCAGGGTAGCGTATCTGTTTTCAAAGTTGAAGCCCTTCTCCTGCTGACGGCATTTCTCCTGCCAGTTGATATCCATTGTGGAGGTATTGGGGGCGAAGAGTCCGGCCATGCCCTCTACGCTAAGACGCATGTGGAGCATATAGTCCTTGCCGAGCAGATAGCTCAGCACGATGTTCTTGCCGGCTGCAGCTTCGGCGGTGAACACGACGGTAGAGTCGGTGAGCGCCGATACGTTGAAATACAGGTCCTGGGTAGAGATATTGGTCTCCTTGGCCACCAAGGTATAATTGAGTGACTGTTCGTTCTTGTCAAACAGCACAACGTCGTTCTTCTCCTTGATGTTGTCCTTGTAACCCTTAATCACGGCTTTTTCTACCGTTGCGCCCTTGGTGTTGAAGGTCAGTTCTACATGCTTGTTCTTAAGTACCACGTTCTGCGCAGTACCTTTGAGGGCGTTATGAAATAGTGCAGTACTGTCTTCGAGGGTCTGCTGCAACGCGCGTTCGCGTTGAGCTTTTACGGCATCTTTCTCGGCTTTGGCAGCCTTGTCCTTGGCGGCTTCCTGTTGGGCGAGCTGTTCCTGCTGAGCCTTAATCTCTTCTTCAGAGGGCTGGCTCCACCAGGTAAAGCCGATAAACAGCAGCGCTATGAGCACAATGCCGGTAATTGTATTTTTGTCCATGTCTTATTTCTTGTTCTTTATTGCGTGTTTAACGAAATCTACGAAGAGTGGATGTGGCTTCAGCACTGTGCTTTGATACTCTGGGTGATACTGGGTACCAATGTACCACTTCAGTCCAGGTATCTCTACCACCTCTACAAGGTCGCTTTCGGGATTGCGTCCTACACACATCATGCCAGCGCGTTCATATTCGGTAAGATACTGGTTGTTGAACTCATAGCGGTGACGGTGGCGCTCGCGGATATTCTCCTTCTTATATATATCAAATGTACGCGAACCTTGTTTAAGTATACACTCATATTGACCCAGACGCATGGTACCTCCCATATTGGTGATGTTCTTCTGCTCTTCCATGATGTCTATCACGTTGTGAGTCGTCTTCTCGTCCATCTCGCGGCTGTTGGCGTCGGCATAGCCCAGCACGTTGCGGGCAAACTCGATAACCATCATCTGCATACCCAGACAGATACCAAAGGTGGGGATGTCATGGGTGCGGGTATAGTGAGCGGCAATCAGCTTGCCCTCAATGCCACGCTGGCCGAAGCCGGGACAAATCATGATACCGTCCTGGCCTTTCAGCAGGTCGGCCACGTTGTCTTCCGTAATCTTTTCGGAGTTGATGTAGTTGATGTTTACCTTGTAGTCGTTATAGGTGCCAGCCTGTGAGAGACTCTCGCGAATACTCTTGTAGGCGTCCTGTAGGTCATACTTGCCCACCAGACCGATGTTGACAGTCTCGGTAGCTTTGGCGCGACGCTCGAGGAACTGACGCCAGGGACCCAGTGAAGGCTTCTCGCCAATGGGCTCTTCTACCTTGCGCAGGATGGCGGTGTCCAGACCTTGGTCCTGCATATATACAGGAGCCTCGTAGATGCTTGAGAGGTCTTCGCTCTGGATGACACAGTCGAAGTCGACGTTACAGAAAGCGGCAACCTTCTTTCTTAAACCCTCGTCGAGATACTTTTCGGTGCGGAGGACGAGCACGTCAGGCTGGATTCCCACGCTTTGCAGTTCCTTCACGCTATGCTGTGTGGGCTTGGTCTTAAGTTCGCCCGCAGCCTTGAGGTAGGGCACGTAGGTGAGATGCACATTGACAGCCTTCTTGCCCAATTCCCATTTCATCTGGCGGATAGCCTCCATGAAGGGCGCGCTTTCGATGTCGCCGATTGTACCACCTATCTCAGTGATGACAAAGTCATAGTGGTAGCGCAGGCCAAGCATCTTGATGTTTCGCTTGATTTCGTCGGTGATGTGAGGCACCACCTGGATAGTCTTGCCCAGATAGTCGCCACGACGCTCTTTGTCTATTACACTTTTATATATACGTCCTGTGGTCATTGAGTTGGCTTTCGTGGTCTGGATGCCAGTGAAGCGCTCATAGTGTCCCAAGTCGAGGTCGGTCTCCATACCGTCGGCCGTCACATAGCACTCTCCGTGCTCATAAGGATTCAGTGTACCCGGGTCAATGTTGATGTAGGGGTCAAACTTCTGGATGGTGATGTTGTAGCCTCTGGCCTGCAACAATTTGCCGATAGACGATGAGATGATTCCTTTGCCTAATGAAGAAACCACACCGCCTGTTACAAAAATATACTTTGTGTCTGCCACGATTGTGATAATTTAATATTTGTTCAAGTTGCAAAATTACAATAATTTGGTGAACTCTGCAAAGAAAAGGTGTTATTTTGTTCCACGCTTTTTCCCTTTTGTTCACGACTTTTGCTTTCGCGGACTTCTAAAACAAAAATTCATTGAGATTTATTTTGTATTTTTCACAGCATGCAGTAACTTTGCAAGCACAAATAGCCACTATACAATTATGAGAATTAAGTTTATTGCCATTATCCTTTTAGGTTTGCTGTGTGATGTTACGTCCGTGTCGGCCCAGTCACGACATTCGCAATCGCTGTCGTCATCGCGCCGACATGCCGCACAAGCCCAGCCGGATATGGTGACTCTCTATATGGATTCGCTGTTGCATTTCCGCGTCCACCAGGACTCTGCCCATCTCGAAGAGTTTGTGCCAACCATGACTGTGCCGGCACTGCCCAAACTGGGGATCGAGTACAAGTTGCTCTTTATGCCGACCACGTTTTATAAAGGCGTGTCCCACAACTTCTTTGATATCGACCGCGATGCCAACCTTATCGACGAGAGTCTGCTGGCGCTCTATCTCGGGCGTCCCGACCTCGTGCGCTCTACGCAGAGCCAGTTGGAGCGTGCTGGAGACATACGTAAGGCCGAGGCAATACATGTCGACCATGCTCCTGAAATCGTTGAGAAGGTAGCCCCCAAGCCCCAGGAGACAGTTGTGGCTCCCTTGGATATTGTGGTGCTGAAACCCAACTTCTGGACATACTCCGGTGACTATTATCTCCAGTTCCTGCAGAATTACATTTCTTCCAACTGGTACAAAGGTGGTGAAAGCAACTACTCGATGGTAGGTTCGATAACCCTCAATGCCAATTACAACAACAAGCAGAAGGTGAGATGGGACAACAAACTTGAGATGAAGTTGGGATTCCAGACCTCCAGACAGGATACGTTGCACACCATGCGAGTAAGCGAGAACTTGCTGCGTCTGACGAGCAAGTTGGGATTGCAGGCATCCAGAAGCTGGTATTATACCATCCAGATGATAGCCGCTACCCAGTTCGTCAGACAGTGGAACAGTAACTCCAATGTCGTTACCACCGACTTCTTGGGCCCGTTGAATGTCAATCTCTCTGTCGGTATGGACTACAACGTCAAGTGCTTGAAGGATAGGCTTACCGGTTCCATCCACTTGGCTCCGCTGGCTTACAATTTCCGTTACGTCAACCGTCTTGAGCTCGCCTCTCGTTACGGTTTGGACGAAGGCGAGCACCAGTTGCACAACTTCGGTTCGCAGTTTACGGTCGATTTGTTGTGGAAGTTTGCCGACAACATACGTTGGAAGACCCGTCTCTATGGTTATACTACCTACGAGCGTGCCGAGCTTGAGTGGGAGAATACGTTTACCTTCCAGTTCAACAAGTATATATCCAGCAACATATTCGTTTATCCCCGTTTTGACGACGGAACCAAGCGCAGTGACCGTCATGGCTATTATCAGTTGAAGGAGTACGCCTCTTTGGGCTTCGCCTATTCCTTCTGATGATGCTTTCTTCGGCGTGCTCAGCCCCTCTGCTACTGTTGCGGTGAGCCCGCGTGCAATATTCGCCTGCCATATTGGCAGGCGGTTACTATATATAATAGGTATTAAGACTAATGATGATGAAATCTATAGGCAGCATAATCAAGGGACATCCCACCATGACCGAGAGTACGGTCTATTCCATGTTGGTGATTTGTGGCATATCACATTTCCTCAACGATATGATTCAGTCGATTATCCCGTCTATCTATCCCATCATCAAGGACAAGTTTGAGTTCTCGTTTGCGCAGATAGGCATTATCACTCTGGTCTTTCAGATGACATCTTCCATCCTGCAACCATTCACCGGACTCTATGCCGACAGGCATCCACGCCCCTATGCCTTGTCCGTGGGCATGTGCTTTACGTTGATAGGACTTCTGCTGTTGGCTTTTGCCGAGAATTATCTGCTCATTCTTTTGGCTGTGAGTGTGGTCGGCTTTGGTTCTTCAATCTTTCACCCCACGGCATCACGCGTAGCGCAGTTGGCATCGGGAGGAAAGAAAAGCCTGGCACAGTCTATATTCCAGGTTGGAGGCAACGGAGGTTCCGCCCTCGGCCCCTTGCTGGCTGCTGTCATCATCTTGCCTTTCGGCCAGTATGCCATATCCTGGTTCGCCCTTGTAGCACTGCTCGCCGCATTGATTATGATGCGTTTGGGAGCTTGGTATAAGGCGCGCCTGGTCTATGCCCAGCACCATCATCTGCCCACTCCGGCATTGAACGACCACATCTCCCGTGGAGCCAAGTACCGTGCCCTGGCGATACTCATTCTGCTTGTATTCTCCAAGTATTTCTATACGTCGTGTATCACGAGCTATTTCACCTTTTTTCTTATCGACAAGTTTGGTATCAGTGTACAGGCGTCGCAGATATGCTTGTTTGTATTCCTGTTGGCCTTTGCCATCGGCACCTTGGCAGGTGGCGTCTTTGGCGATAGGTATGGCCGCAAGTATGTGATATGGTTCTCCATCCTCGGAGCTGCTCCTTTCACGATAGCCATGCCTTATGCCAGTCTGCCTTGGACCATCGTCTGCACATTTCTCTCTGGCCTCATCATCGCGTCGGCTTTCTCGTCGATTGTGGTCTATGCCACAGACCTTATGCCCGATAAGGTGGGACTTATAGCCGGCATCTTCTTCGGACTTATGTTCGGTTTGGGCGGTCTCGGCTCCGCGTTCTTCGGTTGGCTTGCCGACAGGACCAGCATCGAGTTTATCTTCCAGGTCAGCGCGTTCCTTCCCTTGTTAGGAGTCATTGCCGGCTTCCTGCCGAATACGCAGAAGAAGTAATTCGTCCATATCTTTATCAGACGGCAGCAATCCTTAGTGTAGCCGCCAGACACCATTGCCTTGCCCGTGTTCCCTGGTAGTCAGCTGGACTTTCCCGACAATCTACTGCACTTCCAAATCAGTCAGCTGCTCGTCCCTATCAGTCAGCTGCTCGTCCCCGTCAGTCAACTGCTCGTCCCCGTCAGTCTGTTGCCCTTCCAAACCAGTCATCTCCACTTCCAGGACAGTCTGCTGCTCTTCCCCGATAGTCAAATGTTCTTCCCCGATAATAGGTTGTTCTTCCGCAACATTTTGCAGTTCTTCCCCGACAACCTAAAGGTGTTTAGCCCAAAGTTGATTTCAAACTGCGAATTTGTCAAATCAAACTCAGCAACGTATAACTCAAACTTTTAATTCCGCATTTCCCGCTCCGCCTTCATCCTTAACGCCATCTCCAGCGCTATCAGTAGATATCGTACCCTTTACGGCATCAAGGCGACTGCTTTGTCTATAGCGCAAAATGATGTGTTTACACATATACTTTCTTCATCATTGAGTCCGACTGTTACCAACCCCACTTTGCGTACATCGTCGAGGCGAATATGTGTTCCAATGGGGATTCTTGTGATGACAAGGGTACAAAAAAATCCCTGTGACATAGAAGTCACAGGGATAAACTTATGTTTGAAAAATGTGTCGCTCGTGAATTACTTCTTGTTGAGAGCCAGGTCGATAGCTACAGCGATAGCCACTGTTGCACCTACCATTGGGTTGTTACCAATACCCAAGAAGCCCATCATCTCTACGTGAGCAGGAACTGAAGAAGAACCTGCGAACTGAGCGTCAGAGTGCATACGGCCGAGAGTATCAGTCATACCGTAAGAAGCGGGACCTGCAGCCATGTTGTCTGGGTGCAGTGTACGGCCGGTACCACCACCTGAAGCTACAGAGAAGTAAGGCTTGCCAGCGAGCACGCGCTCCTTCTTGTAAGTTCCGGCTACGGGGTGCTGGAAGCGTGTGGGGTTGGTAGAGTTACCAGTGATTGAAACGTCTACATCCTCGCTCCAGTTGATAGCAACACCCTCGCGTACATCGTCAGCACCATAGCAGTTAACCTTGGCACGAGGACCGTCGCTGTAAGGAATGCGCTTTACAACCTCGAGCTTGCCACTGTAGTAGTCAAACTTGGTCTGTACGTATGTGAAACCGTTGATACGGCTGATAATCTGGGCAGCGTCTTTGCCAAGACCGTTGAGGATGACGCGGAGAGGATTCTTGCGAACCTTGTTGGCCATCTCGGCAATCTTGATCGCACCCTCGGCAGCAGCGAAAGACTCGTGGCCAGCCAAGAAAGCGAAGCACTGTGTCTCCTCACGGAGCAGACGGGCGGCGAGGTTGCCATGGCCGAGACCTACCTTGCGGTCATCAGCTACAGAACCGGGGATGCAGAAGCTCTGCAGACCGATACCGATGGCCTCGGCTGCATCAGCAGCTGTCTTAACACCCTTCTTGATGGCGATAGCGGCACCACAAACGTATGCCCACTTAGCATTCTCGAAGCAGATACGCTGAGTCTCTTCGCACATCAGATAAGGATCAACACCAGCCTCTTCGCAGATCTGATTAGCCTCTTCTACGCTACTGATACCATTTGCATTCAGAGCAGCCAGCACCTGCTTCTCGCGGCGCTCCTGGCTTTCATAACTTACTTTTCTAATCATAGTTGTGTATCTCCTTATTCTTTACGTGGATCAATTGATTTAACAACACCCTGCTCAGCAGTTGTACGACCGTAGCGGCCAGTGAACTTCTTCACAGCCTCGTTGGCGTCCATACCGTCCTTGATGGCTTCCATCATCTTGCCGAGGTGTACATATTCGTAACCGCATACCTGGCTGTCCTTGTCAAGGAACATCTTGGTGATGTAACCCTCGGTGAGCTCGAGATAGCGAGTACCCTTGGCAACGGTACCATAGAGAGTACCAGTCTGTGAGCGCAGACCCTTGCCCAGGTCCTCGAGACCGGCACCGATAACGAGACCACCCTCAGAGAAGGCGCTCTGGCTGCGGCCATAGACAATCTGGAGGAAGAGCTCACGCATAGCTGTGTTGATGGCATCACAAACGAGGTCAGTGTTCAGAGCCTCGAGGATGGTCTTGCCAGGCAGAATCTCAGAAGCCATAGCAGCTGAGTGGGTCATACCAGTACAGCCGATGGTCTCAACGAGACATTCCTGGATAACGCCTTCCTTGATGTTCAGAGACAGCTTGCAAGCACCCTGCTGAGGAGCACACCATCCCACACCGTGAGTGTAACCTGAGATATCCTTAATCTCTTTGGCTTGAATCCATTTTCCCTCTTCGGGGATTGGAGCTGGTCCGTGGTTCGGGCCTTTGGCGACAACGCACATGTTGTCAACTTCCTTTGAATAAATCATGTTGTTCAAAAATAAATATAAAGTACTGTTACTTATTCACGCTTGTCAAGGGCGATACGTTGGTCACGGGCATCCCCTTTTTCAAGCGCAAAGTTATAAAAAACTAAACAAACTACCTAATAATGATGAGGGTTTTTTGTTCTGCCTCATGATTTTTTAGATACCTCAATGGCAAATGCTGCCGTTTTGTCATTCTGAGTTGGCAAACATGACCGCCGCAAGTCAAATCTCAAGGGCAAACACTATTTTCTTGTACCTTACATATTCTTTTTCCGTTTTTTTTGTCTAATTTTGCATCATTATGATAGTAAAAGTCAAAGACGCCGCTCTGGCCAAAGCTGCCGGCGAAGGCATGGATGAGTTTGTGCAGGTAATAGTGGATGCCACCTATGAGGCTATCGGTGGAGAACTTACAGCCGAGACAATGGGGATGCTCAATGCCGACCAGATTACGCTGCTGGCATATATTGCCATGCGCGAAGAAATGATGGATGGTGGCTTTGTCCAGCTTATCCACAACGGTTGGGGACACTTTATCTTCCACAATCCGTTTGACAAGGCTGTGCGTGGTTGGGGGTTGCCTGAACTGTGCAGTCTTATACGCCGTGCGCACAAACTCTATTCCAAGTATCATGAAGAGATAGAGCGTGAGTGTGACGACGACGAGTTTATGGCCATGTTTGAGCGCTTCCCCGAGTTTGACGACCTTGATGACAAGTTTGTTGAGGGCGAAGAGGGATTCACTTCTGCCATAGCCCACTATGTGGATGAGCATCTGGACCGTTTCTGCGAGATAGAGGCTTGACAGATGGCGGTAACGAGTAAGAAAGGAGAATGAAAAAATGAACAAACAAGAACAGGATATACGCAAGAAGAGCCCTGTGCAGATACGCAACAAGAAAGCCTCGTTTGAGTATTTCTTCGTTGATACCTATACGGCAGGCATGGTACTCACCGGTACGGAGATTAAGTCTATACGTGCCGGCAAGGCTTCGCTTGTCGATAGCTACTGTGTGATAGACCGTGGGGAAATATGGGTCAAGGGTATGAACATCAGCCCTTATTTCTATGGCTCTTTTTCCAATCACGAGGCTAAGGGTGACCGCAAACTTCTGCTCAAGAAGCGCGAGATACGTCATCTCGAGGCCGCTGCCAAGGATGTGGGTTTTACCATCGTCCCTATTTTGATTTTCATCGACGAGCACGGTAGAGCCAAGATGGATATCGCCCTTGCCCGAGGTAAGAAAGAGTTTGACAAACGCCAGACTCTCAAGGAAAAGGAAGACCGTCGGGAGATGGACCGTGTAAGAAAACATTTCTAATTGATTTTATTTGAGACAGGAGTAGGCCGAGGCGTATTCCTGTCAGATTGTTTATGGATATAAGACAACTTGTCAAGCAACGCATACTGATACTCGATGGTGCCATCGGCACGATGATACAAGGCTACGGTCTCTCGGAAGGCGACTTCCGCGGAAGGTTGGACTTGCGCGATGATGTACTGTATGTAGGCAACAATGATATGCTGTGTCTTACCCGTCCAGATATCGTGCAGGATATTCATCGGCGCTATCTTGACGCTGGTGCAGACATGATAGAAACCAATACTTTCTCTTCGCAGCGTATATCCCAGGCTGATTACCACTTGGAGCATCTGTCGGGTGAGATGGCGTTGGCCGGTGCCCGGCTTGCCCGTGAGATGGCTGACCGCTATGCAACGGCAGAGCGCCCTCGGTTTGTACTGGGCTCGATAGGTCCCACCAACCGCACGTGCTCGATGTCGCCGGATGTGGCTGACCCTGCTGCACGTGACCTTGACTATGACACACTGCTTGACGCCTATATGGAGCAAGTCGATGCCTTGGCCGAGGGTGGGGTAGACGCGTTTCTGATAGAGACCATATTTGACACCCTCAATGCCAAGGCGGCCATGGATGCTGCGGTGAGCGTGATGGAGCGCCGTGGCATAGAACTGCCCATCATGCTGAGTGTGACGGTGAGCGACCTGGCTGGTCGCACGCTGAGCGGACAGACGCTCGATGCCTTCTTGGCGAGCATCAGTTCGTATCCGGTATTTTCAGTCGGACTGAACTGCTCGTTTGGTCCATCTCAAATGAAACCGTATCTGGAGGAGCTCGCCCGCAAGTCACCTTATTATATATCTGCTTACCCCAATGCTGGTTTGCCCAACTCTATGGGACTATACGACGAGACTGCCGACACTATGGCTCCCAAGATAGGCGCTCTGATAGATGAAGGCATACTCAATATCGTCGGTGGCTGCTGTGGTACTGATGACCATTTTATCGCCCGCTACGTGGATCTTGCTCGTGGCAAACAGCCCTATGTCCCCTGCGATAGAAGTGAATATCTGCAACTGAGTGGACTGGAGCCGTTGGAGGTTCGGCCGGGAATGTTTGTCAATGTCGGCGAACGCTGCAATGTGGCTGGCTCTCGCAAGTTTCTCAGACTTGTCAAGGAGAAGAACTACGAAGAGGCGCTCACGATAGCCCGCCACCAGGTAAGTGACGGTGCTATGGTGGTAGACGTCAATATGGATGATGCCCTCCTTGATGCTGAAGCCGAGATGAGCCACTTCCTGCGGCTATTGGCATCAGAACCCGACGTGGCACGCGTTCCGGTGATGATAGACTCGTCGAAATGGAATGTCATCCTTGCTGGCCTCAAGTGTTGTCAGGGAAAGTCGGTGGTCAATTCCATCTCGCTGAAGGAAGGAGAGGGCGTGTTTGTCAGCCACGCCAAGGATGTCAAGCGCTTCGGTGCAGCCGTGGTAGTCATGTGCTTCGACGAAGAGGGCCAGGCTACTACCTATGAGCGACGTATCGAGATAGCTCAGCGCGCTTATCACATTCTGACGGAGCAGGTGGGCATGAATGCGTGTGATATCATCTTTGACCCCAACATACTCTCGATAGCTACGGGACTGGAAGAGCACGACCGATATGCTCTGGACTTCATCCGCGCTACCCGATGGATAAAGGAAAATCTGCCCGGAGCCCACGTAAGTGGCGGAGTGAGCAATCTGAGTTTCTCCTTTCGTGGCAACAACTATATCCGTGAAGCTATGCATGCCGTCTTCCTCTATCATGCCATTCAGGCTGGTATGGATTTTGGTATTGTCAATCCCTCTACGCGTATCACCTATCAGGATATCCCCGAAGACCATCTGCGTATTATAGAAGATGTAGTGCTCTGCCGCCGCAAGGGAGCTGCGGAAGACCTCATTGAACTGGCTGCCCGTCTGAAGCAGGAGCAGGATGCTCTCAAGGCCGGTGGCGCTTTGCCGTCAGCCAATGTGCAGCAAGAGGCTTGGCGAAAGGAACAGCTGGAAGCCCGTCTGCAATATGCACTGCGCAAGGGCATAGGCGATTATCTGGCTGAAGATTTGGCAGAAGCCCTTGAGAAATATCCACGGGCTGTGCAGATAATAGAGGGGCCGCTGATGGATGGAATGTCGGAGGTAGGCAGGCTGTTCGGTGAAGGCAAGATGTTTCTGCCACAGGTCGTGAAGACGGCACGTACAATGAAACAGGCTGTGTCTATACTCCAACCGCATATCGAAGCGGAACGTGACGAGAACCAGACATCGGCAGGGCGGGTAATCTTGGCTACTGTCAAGGGAGATGTACACGATATCGGCAAGAATATTGTTGGCGTGGTGATGGCGTGCAACAATTACGAAGTAATCGACCTCGGTGTGATGGTGCCTGCCGACCAGATAGTGAGCAAGGCTATCGAACTCAAGGCAGACATCATTGGCCTGTCGGGACTTATCACGCCGTCATTGGAAGAGATGGTCTGTGTGGCCCACGAGATGGAACGGGCGCACTTGGATATACCTATAATGATAGGCGGTGCTACCACCTCAGAGATGCATGTTGCCCTCAAGGTGGCTCCGGTCTATGACGGTCCGGTGGTGTGGATGAAGGATGCATCGCAAAACTCGCTCGCAGCTGCGCGTCTGCTTAATCGTGAAGAGCGTGAGGCGTATAAGGCGGAGCTGGACCATCGCTATGATGAACTTCGGAAGAGTTATCACGATGAGCAGCAGAGACTCTTGTCTATAGACGATGCACGGCGGCAAAAGTTGTCATTGTTCGACAGTCACAGTGATAAAAAATAGCCTTATCTTTGGCAGTTTCTTGATTTTGAAGTAATTTTGCAGTGATTTAATAACATAGGATATGTTTCATAAGAAAAGACGTTGGCACTGTCTGTCTGGACAGGAGCCTACTGAACTTGATAAAAAGGTAATGTATTGGGAGCAGAAAGGAAAGCTGGTGCCAACCCGCGATTTGATTAAGACTCCCGAACAGATAGAAGGCATACGCCGTAGCGGTGTGGTCAATACGGGCTGTCTTGACGAAGTGGCCCGCCAGATACATGCAGGTATGAATACGCAGGAAATTGACGATATCTGTATGCAGTATTGCAAGGACCACAATGCCATCCCAGCCTGTCTGGGCTATGAGGGCTTTCCCAAGAGCGTATGTACTTCAATCAATGAGGTTGTGTGTCATGGTATCCCTAAGGAGGAAGATGTCCTGGAAGAGGGGGATATTGTCAATGTCGATATGACAACTATTGTGGATGGCTATTATGCCGATGCTTCACGTATGTTTGTTATCGGTAAGACTACGCCTGAAAAGGAACGTCTCGTGCGTGTTGCCCGTGAGTGTCTCGAGGCAGGTATGGAGGCTGCCAAGCCTTATTGCTTTGTCGGGGATATAGGCCATGCAGTGCAGCGTCATGCCGAGAAAAATGGCTATAGCGTGGTGCGCGACTTGTGTGGACATGGTGTGGGCCTGAAATTCCATGAGGAGCCCGAGGTGGTGCATTATGGCCATCGCGGTCAGGGTATGTTGATTGTGCCTGGCATGGTGTTTACCATCGAGCCCATGATTAATATGGGAACCTATGAGGTGTTTATAGATGCGGATGATCCTTATGAGTGGGAGGTTATTACTGGTGACGAACTGCCCTCTGCACAATGGGAGCATACATTCGTAATGACAGAGAATGGCGTCGAGATACTTACTTATTAAATCTGCATGATATGAGCGATATATATATATTAGGTATAGAGTCTTCGTGTGATGATACCTCGGCAGCTGTGTTGCGCAACGGAGTGTTGCTGAGCAATGTCACCGCTTCGCAAGAGGTGCATCGAGCTTATGGAGGCGTGGTTCCTGAGTTGGCTTCGCGTGCCCATCAACAGAATATAGTCCCGGTTGTGGACCAAGCTCTTCACCGTGCTGGTATTACCAAGGAACAACTGTCAGCCATCGCGTTTACCCGTGGCCCAGGATTGATGGGGTCATTGTTGGTAGGTGTCAACTTCGCAAAGGGATTGTCACGTGCTTTGGATATACCTCTGATAGATGTCAACCATCTTCAGGGACATGTTATGGCTCATTTTATCAAGGAGAGCGATGATGATACCTCCTGTCCGCCGCTGCCATTCCTTTGTCTGTTGGTGTCAGGTGGTAACTCTCAGATTGTACTTGTCCGTGCCTACAATGATATGGAGGTATTGGGGCAAACTATCGATGATGCTGCTGGAGAGGCCATAGACAAATGCTCAAAGGTTATGGGTCTGGGTTATCCTGGAGGGCCTATAATCGACCGTCTCGCACGCCAAGGCAATCCCAAGGCATATCAGTTCTCCGAACCTCATATCCCTGGGCTGGACTATAGTTTCTCAGGTCTGAAAACATCGTTCTTATATAATCTGCGTAAATGGATAGAAGATGAGCCCGACTTTGTGGAAAATCATAAAGAGGATATTGCCGCCAGTCTCGAAGCTACAATCGTAGATATACTGATGATCAAACTGCGCAAGGCTGTACGGCAGACAGGCATAACCCATGTGGCTGTTGCTGGCGGCGTTTCTGCCAATACCGGTCTTCGCAATGCTTTTGAGGAACATGCCCGTCGTTTTGGTTGGACCATCTATATTCCTCGGTTCAGTTATACCACCGACAATGCTGCTATGATTGCCTGTGTCGGCACCTTCAAATATCGTGACCATGATTTTGCCGATATATCTCTGCCGGCTTTCAGTAAAGTGACGTTTGAGTAAGTATTGATTATCAACCCATAAATATAATATATAGTGGAATTAGAAAGCAAAATACTCAGCAAGGAAATACTGCAGTATCTCTATGCTGGAGGAAAGACACTGGGAACCGCCGAGAGTTGTACAGGTGGTCGTATTGCCCAAGTGATTATAGCGGTACCTGGTGCCAGTAATTATTTCAAAGGTGGTATCGTTTCATACAGCAATGACGTCAAGGAACGTCTGCTTCATGTCGATTCCAAATTGATAGAAGAACAGACAGCTGTGTGTCAAGGAGTGGCAGAAGCTATGGTCAAAGGGGCTTGCGATGCCTTGGAGTGTGATTATGCTATCGCTGCTACTGGTATCGCTGGTCCTGGTGGCGGCACTTCACAGATACCTGTAGGTACAATTTGGATTGGATATGGTTCTAAAGACGATGTGCGTACGCTCAAGATAGAAGAGGATAATGGTCGTGACATTAATATAGCCAAGGCAACCAATATTGCTTTGCGTCTTTTCCTCGACTATTATAAGGAGAAAAACCCCATCGTTGATGATGCGGATGCCGAAGAGGTAAAGTAAGCCCATGTCTATGAGTATCACCATCATGGATGCAAAAACAATAAAAAACCTTAATTTTGAAAAAGTTTAGGGATTTATTTTGTTTATTCCGAAAAAAATTGTAATTTTGCACCCTGTTTGGAATAAGTATCTAATTAAGAATCAAAAATTAAGGATAGAAATGTCTAAGATTTGTCAAATCACAGGTAAGAAGGCACAGTTAGGTTGCAATGTGTCTCACTCAAAGCATCGCACAAAGCGCAGCTTTGACGTTAACCTTTTCAGCAAGAAGTTCTTCTATGTAGAGGAGAATTGCTGGATTAGCCTGAAGATTAGTGCCGCTGGTCTGCGCCTTATCAATAAGGTTGGACTTGACGCCGCTCTTAAGATGGCTGTACAGAATGGTTACTGCGACTGGAAAGATATCAAGGTAATCGCCGAGGGTAACAATGTAGATTAATTTTAAGGTTAGGAGATATAACAAATGGCAAAGAAAGCTAAAGGTAACAGAGTTCAAGTCATTCTCGAATGCACCGAGATGAAGAACAGTGGTCTGCCAGGAACAAGCCGTTACGTGACTACCAAGAACCGTAAGAATACTCCTGAGCGCCTTGAGTTGAAGAAGTATAATCCCATCCTGAAGAAGATGACTCTTCATAAGGAGATTAAGTAATAGGAGATTTAAGCAATGGCAAAAAAAGCGGTAGCTACCTTGCACGAAGGTTCAACTGACGGACGTGCATATACCAAGGTAATCAAGATGGTTAAGAGCCCCAAGACTGGTGCTTACGTTTTTGATGAGCGCATGGTTCCTAATGAGGATGTTAAAGCTTACTTCAAGGACTAATATCGGATAATTACGATAACAATATGGATAGAGCTGTAAGACAAGTTGCTTACAGCTCTTTTTTTGTCCCTAAGTTTCAGACGGATTGTTAGCGTATTCTTGTTATGCGTGGTGAATATAGTTGGTCGGTTTGGGGTTGCTAATCCGTTTTTTCGTTGATTGTTGGGTTATAGAGTGAAGGCTTTATGAATATGCTAATGATTGAAGATGTTGTAGACCATTCATGAGCAAACATGCTATCCGGAGGTAGATTGTGTATGTTTCCTCTTATACCGACTGTTGTTGTCGTTATTATAGGTACTTTTGGAGGCGCGCTGGTTGTTAGTTGCCTTCTTGTCTTTTGTGACATGCTCACGTAGTGTTTGATACGTGTCTACGTGATGTTTGATGCGTGCCTACGTGTCATTTGATACGGGCTTGCAATGTGGCTCAAGACAGCTCTGTGGCATAGTTGTGTTTATTGGTATGTGTCGTTGTGAGTCGTAGCAAGAGTGTGGTTAATCAATTTATCGGCTATTTAGCTGTCGCTTAGTGGCAATAAAAAAGGAGAATAATGTGACTTAATCTCCTTGATTGGGTTATATTTCAAATCGTCTTTTATCTTATTCTGTCTGCCGAACGCACAAGCCTTTCGTCATCCAAAATTCCTTTTCTTGCCAAAAGGTAGCAACCTATAGCGAGAGCGGGAAGCAGCGCAGTGATGTTGATATGGAATGTGCCCATTTTGCTGAATGTGGTTAGGATGGACATAGCATAATAGGCATACCATATTATATTAATGATCACAGCAACCATACACATCTTAGCCTGCTTCTTGCGTGTCTTGTACATGGCGATAGCCATAATTGCCACGGGATATGTGCATAGCATAATGGCGAACAAGGGCCATGAACAGTAGCTGATATTATCTCCTTTTACGAATAATGAATATATACTCATTTCTGTTCCCATACCTTGGGGTTCGATAGTGCCAAGGGGAAAGGTAGAGCAGATGACGGAGACAATAATGGCGAGAAGCAGAAATAATGTTTGTTTGCGTTGTAGCATTATTCGTCTTCCTTTTCTTGTGATGGATCACGCCAGTAGATATTGCCGTCAACAAACTCTTGTGTGGCGAGAAGTGTCGGCTTGGGTAATTTTTCATAGTAGCGTGATATTTCTATCTGCTCTCTGTTTTCAAACACCTCTTCCAGTGTGTCTGTATATGAAGCAAATTCTTGAAGCTTTTTATTCAAATCTTGTTTGATTTCTGCAGCAATCTGATTTGAACGCTTTGAGATGATAGCAACGCTCTCGTAGATGTTGCCAGTCTCTTCGCAAAGATCCATAATGTTGCGAGTTACGGTGTTAACCGGGGCTTTTGATTTCTTGTAATCCATTTCTAATTATTAAAAATATTAATAAGTCATTGTTTTTTATCTGTCGAACGTTGGGATGTTTTCGTCGTTGATATGTGCCTTGATGTATTCCTTGCACTTTGCAATGTATTTCTCCGCAGTGGCACGCTCTTTTGAATCTGGGTATTCATTGATGAAACCATAGCATTCGTCTTCTGCATCTTGATAACGCTCAAGTTGCTTTGATGCCACGCTCTGCTGAGCCAACTCATATTTGCTTTTCATGAGCAAAGTGGCAAATTCTTCTCTGAGCTTGCTATAGGGATAATCTTTTAGTGCGTTTTGCGCCGTAATAATGCAAGCCTCGTAGTTGTTCTCACCAGGACCGCAATTTCCGAAATATGGACCGAGGTCATAATAAAGCTGGGCGTTATACAATTCTTTGCGAACCAATTTGTCCTGCAATTCAAAGAGGCGCTGCTGGGCGCTGGCTTTGTGCTTGGCGTCTGGATAAAGGTCGAGGTATTCCTGGAAAGAAGATATAGCTGAAACTGTTGCCGACTGGTCGAGTCGTGGTTCAGGTGTGCTTTCGTATAGGCTTTGACCTATATAAAACTCGGCATTCTCTGCAAAATCACCTTTGGGGTATGACGAGTAATAACGCTTGAAAGTGGCAGCCGCTCCTTCATAGTCTTTACTGTTGTATTGGGCCATCGCAAGCATATAAAGGCTTTCTTGCGCATTCTCAGTTCCCTTGAGTACTACTATCAAGTCGGTCAGCAAAGTTGTAGTGCGTGTCCACTTGCCTTTAGCAAAGCATTCTTTGGCATATTCGTACTTATATGGAACATTGTTGGTCGTGTAGACCTTGTTGAATTCGTTAGCGCATCCTGTAAAAAGGAGTGCTGCGATTATAGCAGCAAAATGTATTTTGTTCATAATCAAAAAATTGTCATGCAAAATTACAATTATTTCCTCTATGGGCAAAGTAAAAAATACAATTTTTAGGAAAAAAACTCTATTATTAGAGATAGTGGTGACATTTTTTATTTAATTTTGCAATTATGAATTATGATTTGGTATCAGATTATGCTCCCACGGGCGATCAGCCCCATGCGATAGAGCAACTTACTGAAGGTATAGACCGCGGTGACAAAGCCCAGGTTTTATTGGGTGTGACGGGATCGGGAAAGACCTTTACGATAGCCAATGTTATCAAGAATGTGAACAAGCCGACCCTGATATTAAGCCATAACAAGACTCTTGCAGCTCAATTGTATCAAGAGATGAAGGGTTTCTTTCCTCATAATGCCGTTGAATATTATGTCTCTTATTATGATTATTATCAGCCCGAAGCCTATCTTCCCTCCACTGATACTTATATCGAGAAAGACTTGGCTATCAACGAAAACATTGACAAACTTCGGCTGAGTGCAGTTAGTGCATTGCTCTCAGGAAGGCGCGACGTAGTGGTGGTGTCTTCCGTATCGTGTATCTATGGTATGGGCGGACCTGCTTCCATGACCAACAGCATTGTTTCGGTGAAGCGCGGCGAGGTTAAGGACCGCAATGTCTTTTTGCGGCAGTTGGTGGATGCACTATATATTAGAAATGATGTTGATTTGGCGCGAGGTTCCTTTAGGGTAAAGGGTGATACGGTTGATGTGGCTATTGCCTATAGTGACAATATACTTCGCATCAGTTGGTGGGGAGATGAAATTGACAGCATCGAAGAACTCGACAGTGTAGACCTTCATCGGCTGGCTGACTTTGATGATTATCAGATATATCCAGCCAATATATTCGTTACATCCAAAGAGCAGGTGGATGGCGCTGTAAGGGCTATTCAGGACGATTTGGTCAAACAGATTGATTTCTTCACCCAAATTGGAGATGATATCAAAGCGCAGCGTATCAAAGAACGTGTCGAGTATGATATGGAAATGATCAAGGAACTGGGTCATTGCAGTGGAATTGAGAACTATTCCCGCTATTTTGATGGTCGTCAACCTGGCGACAAACCTTATTGCTTGCTTGACTTCTTTCCTTCAGACTATCTGATGGTTATCGATGAAAGTCATGTGACAGTTCCTCAAATCAATGCAATGTATGGAGGCGACAGAGCGCGCAAACAAAATCTGGTTGAATATGGCTTCCGCCTTCCTGCAGCTTTCGACAATCGTCCGTTGCGTTTTGAGGAGTTCCAAGAGATGACCAACCAGGTCATTTATGTCTCTGCTACCCCTGCTGATTATGAACTCATGGAGTCGGAGGGTGTTGTGGTCGAGCAGATAATACGTCCCACGGGGCTGTTGGACCCTGAAATTGAGGTCCGGCCGAGTGAGAACCAGATAGACGACCTGTTGGATGAAATCCTTACGCGCACCAATCGTCATGAGCGTGTACTCATCACTACCCTTACCAAGCGTATGGCAGAAGAACTTACCGAATATCTTCTGAATCATGATGTGCGTGCCAACTACATTCATAGCGACGTAGCTACTCTCGATCGTGTGCAGATCATGAACGACTTGCGTGCCGGTGTCTATGACGTGCTTGTTGGCGTCAATCTGCTGCGTGAAGGTCTGGATTTGCCAGAAGTCTCACTTGTTGCCATACTTGATGCCGACAAGGAGGGATTTCTGCGTAGCCACCGCTCCCTTACCCAGACGGCAGGGCGTGCCGCTCGTAATGTCAATGGCAAAGTGATAATGTATGCTGACCATATCACCGAGAGTATGCAGCGCACGATAGATGAAACTTCAAGACGGCGCTCTATACAGATAAAATATAATGAGGACCATAATATTAAACCACAACAGATAAAGAAAGAAATCAAGCAGACATTGTCCAAGGAAAAGGCTCAGACAACGCGGCCGACAATCACCTACAAACCATACGTGGAATCGGAAGAGCCAGCATTTGCGGCGGACCCAATTATCATAAAGATGACCAAGGAGCAGTTGGAAAAATGTATAGAACGCACAACTTCACTCATGAAAGAGGCTGCAGAACAGCTTGATTTCATTCAAGCCGCCCAGTATCGTGACGAGGTCATCCGCTTGCAGAAGGAATTGGAAGAAAAATGATATAGCAGTAGGTATAGAACTGTCAAAAAGCGTCATGTGGGCTTTTACTGTCGATGTTCCCCATACTGTCCTTTTTATGTTGAAGATGTAAAAAATATAGTTAAATACATACATTTGTTTCACGGAAACATATCTTTTTTGTACTTTTGTCTTACAAAAATATGTAAATCTTAAGATTATGAAGAAAATACTGATTGCGATTATCGCTCTTTTCCCCTTGCTGTGCCCTGCGCAGAATGTTAAGCCCTTGACGCCTGAACAGCAGTTGGAACAGGCTCAAAAGCAACTTGAAGAAGCCCAAAAGGCAGTAGAGGCAGCTAAAGCCAATGCTCAAAAAGCCAAGCAGGCAGCTGAGCAAGCCAAGGCCAAGGCTGATGCAGAAAAGGCCAAGGCCGATGCAGAGAAAAAACGCAAAGAAAAGGAGATAGCTGAGAAGCAAGCAGCGATTCAAGCTCAGATAAAAAAGGCTCAGGAAGAGGCGGCTCGGCTCAATGAAGAGGCTGAGAAACTGAATGCCGAAGCCAAGAAGATGAATGCAGAGTCTTCTTCTTCAGCTCCACAGCAGAAAGTGGTGGTAACATCTGACCAGACTAAAACTGTAAAGAAGGAAAGTGTGACTCCCGCACCCAAGCAGGAAAAGCCTGCTCAGTATGGCAGTGTCAATGGATGGTCGGCGATCTCTGCTCCTACTCCAACGGTTCGTCAGGAAGTCAAGCCCGAAGTCGATGTAAATACTGAGGTGAAATATCTTGCGGGCGCGGTGCCATTGGTGGATGGCAAGGTCGTTTTTGAATTAAACCTCGATGTTCCTGGTCAGACCGCGAGTGAAATCTATGATAAGGCTTTCGAATATGTCAACAATCTTACCGTAGACGAGAATCAGAAAGATGATTCCCAGTTGCGCAGCAAGATAGCTATTGTCAATACAAACACTCACTCCATTGCCGCAAAGATGTATGAGTGGTTGGTGTTTGCCAATACCATATTGATGAGTGACAAGGCGGAGTTTTCTTATACATTGATTGTAAATTGTGCCGACACCCATCTTAATGTGAGATTGGAGCGAATCTCTTACACCTATGAGCCCAACCGCTCGACAGGATTTACCGAATCGGCCCATAACATCATAGCCGATAAATACGCACTTAACAAGAAGCAGACAAAGGTCGTGCGTCCTTACGGCAAATTCAGAATCAAAACGATTGATCGCAAGGATGAAATCTTCAACGGATTTGTCAACCTGTTTAATTAATCCGATACATTTATGATCATTAATGATAATATCGATCACAATAACCATTTGAAGACTAAACGCCAGTTGCGACTTTTCAAGATACGTAACGTGCTGAATATCCTTTTTATGGTTATTGCGATTGTTGGTGTAGCAATCTACTTTTTGTCAAGTCACAATGTCGGCATTTATGTAATACTGGCAGCTTGTGTATTTAAGTTCGTTGAATGTAGTCTCAGACTTATTCGCTAAGAGATGAAGAAAAAGCTCGTTTTAGCTCTTTTTTGCGCAGTCAGCATATCACTGTCTGCGCAAATAGATAATAATCAATTTGATCAGATTAATCGTGATGTAATGTTGGATAATTCCAACCCGCGTAAGGTCAATCCCGATAGCCTTGGCTCTGATAAGGAAATTCCTAAGGGTATAAAAGTATGGACGGTTGACAAGCGTTTTGGTGATATTGTCCATACTACGCCCGATACGCTGTCTCATATGTTTATGAACAGTATTTTTACTACAGGATTGAGAGGCGAGTTCAATACTACCGGCAATCTTGGAGCACCGCGTATCAACCGCATATTCATTGACCGCAGTCTGGATGGTAACTTCATCTTTACCAATCCATACGATTTCTTCGTCACGGATGTGAGCAATTTTCATTTCACCAATACCTTATCGCCGTTTACCAACCTGACCTTCAATACCTGTGGTGACCGACTTACAGGCGAGGACCATTTTACGGCTAAGTTTGGTGTCAATGCTGGTAAGCGCCTTGGTTTCGGCTTCAATTTTGATTATATTTATGGCCGTGGTTATTATTCCAGCCAAAGTACGTCACATTTCAACTATACGATGTATGGTTCTTATCTTGGCGACCAATATCAGGCGCATCTTCTGATGTCGACCAATCACCAGAAAGTGACCGAAAATGGTGGTATCACCAATGACGACTACATCGTTCACCCTGAGTTGTTCCCCGAGAGCTTCGCCACACCAGATATTCCTACTGTGCTCAATCGAAATTGGAACCGTAATGACAATCAGCATCTGTTCTTTACCCATCGTTACAGCCTTGGCTTCCATCGTACCGTCAAAATGACGGAAGATGAGATTGCGGCCAAGAAGTTTGCCATGGCAGCCAAGAAAGACCAGGAGGCACGTGAAGCCCGTGAGAAGGCTGAGCGCGACGACGAAGACTTTGATGAAGAGGAGTTTGATAAAAACCGTAAGCAAGGGCAGAAGTTTGCCGGTCGTCCTGACAATGCCCGCATTGCAGGCAACGAGCCGACAGATACGCTGAAGACCCAAACCCAAGAGCGGCTTCAGATTACAAGTAAAGCTCAGGCAGACAGCCTTCTCGCAGCGCAGCAACAGTTGGCTGAAGATACTTTGTGGACCAAGAAAGAGTATGTTCCAGTGACCAGTTTCATCCATACAGTTGAGCTTAACAATTACAGCCGTATTTATCAAGCCTATGAGACCCCCGAGTCTTATTATGCCAATGATTATGAGATGGATGAAAAGTATACAGGAGATTCCATCTACGACAAGACTCGCCATCTTGCATTGCGTAATACCTTCGCCCTGTCGCTACTTGAGGGTTTCAACAAGTGGGCCAAGGCAGGCGTGAAGTTGTTTGCCGCCCACGAAATGCGCCGTTATGTCCTGCCTGAAAAAGTTGGAACCTCTTCTTGGAGTGAGAACAATATATATATAGGTGGACAGTTGAGTAAATTCCAGGGTAGGACATTGCATTATTGTGCATTGGCTGAATTTGGTATGACAGGAGAGGATGCCGGAAATCTGAAGGTGGATGCTTCGGCTGATTTGAACTTCAACCTCTTTGGAGATACTGTGACTCTTCAGGCTAATGGCTTCTTCCATCGCAACACACCTTCATTCTATTATCGCCATTACCATAGCCGTCATTATTTATGGGATAATGATGGCTTGTCCAAGGTCATCCATTCTCGCATTCAGGGTATGCTCAGTTGGGAAAAGACCAAAACCAAACTGCGTGTTGCCTTCGACGAGATTTCCAATTACACATACTTCGGATTGAGTTATCAGATAGGGGAAAATTATAACCGTTTGAACAATGATGTTCATGTGCGTCAGAGCGGTGATGCCATAAGTTTGCTTACCCTTCAGTTGTATCAGGACTTCAAGTTCGGTCCCTTCAACTGGGAGAATGTCCTTACTTATCAGAAGTCGAGTGCCGAAGATGTATTGCCCGTTCCTCAGCTTAATGTGTACTCCAATCTCTATCTTCGCTTCAAAATCGCCAAAGTCTTGAAGTGCGACTTCGGCGCTGATGTAAGATATTTTACCAAGTACTACGCCCCTGATTATGCTCCTGGTCTGGGCCAGTATGCTGTTCAGGAGGGCCCCAATCGTGTTGAGGTCGGCAATTATCCCATCCTCAATGTCTATGCCAACTTCCATCTTAAGCAGACGCGCTTCTTTGTGATGATGAGTCACGTCAATGCTGGTAGTGGCAATAAGATGTATTTTCTCGCCCCTCATTATCCTCTCAATGACAGCATCCTGAGATTTGGACTTAGTTGGAATTTCTATAATTAACCATACAAGTCCAGTAGTTAGCATAGGTATTGTCACACCAGATACGATATCAAACTTGCACCTCGATAGTGGGTTTGATATCGTATCTATCAACCAATAAACAATCTATTTTGTAACCATCATGCAGCAGTTGAACCTCGACATCATGGAATATGTAGAGAATCATATTCTCCCGCGTTATGCTGATTTCGGCAAAAGCCATGGCTTGAGCCACGTTATGCGTGTTATCAAAAACAGTATGGAACTGGCTCGGTTCACCGGTGCTGATATAGATATGGCTTATGTGGTTGCCGCTTACCATGATTTAGGCATGAATGGGCCTCGTGCCATACATCATTTAACTGGCGGTAAAATACTCGCCAGTGATGCTCGGCTCAAAAAGTGGTTTAGTCCAGAACGTATTGTTATCATGAAGGAGGCTGTGGAGGACCACCGCGCGTCAGCCAGTCGCCAGCCTCGCTCCATTTATGGTAAGATTGTTGCCGAAGCCGACCGCGACCTTGATACCGAGGTGGTCTTCAGGCGGGCAATACAGTTTGGACTTGAGAAATATCCCGATATCACCCCAGAGCAACAATGGGAGCGTTTTGTCATGCATATGACCGAAAAGTATTCCGTCAACGGATATATTAAGCTGTGGATACCCAATTCTCCCAATCGAAACAAGTTGAAGCAGATACAGACCATCATTGAAAGCAAGTCCATGCTCCGTGAGTGGTTTGACATGATTTATCAGCAGGAAGTGTCCAAAACCTAAACCGTTCTTGGGAGTAGATACGCCCGGCACAACGGACATCCACATTCTTCTACATGCTGCTACATCTACTTAAAAAGCGAATAGCGAAAGCAAAAAAACAGACAATTATTTTGTATTATCTATGGTTTACATTACCTTTGTATTAAACTAAAAATTTAAGATCGATGAAAGTGCGTTTATCTTTGATGAACTTCTTGGAGTTCGCGGTGTGGGGTTCATACCTCACCTGTATGGGAATCTACCTCGGTAATATTGGCATGGCCGGACATATTGGCGCCTTTTATGCCATGCAGGGTATCGTTTCTATTTTCATGCCCGCTTTGATGGGAATTATTGCTGACCGTTGGATTCCGGCACAACGCCTTTTGGGTATTTGTCATCTTCTGGCAGCCCTCTTTATGTTTGCTGCAGGATGGTATGGTATGGTTAATGGTGAAGGGGCAAGTTTTGCCATTCTCTTTACATTCTATTCATTGAGCGTTGGCTTCTATATGCCCACCTTGGCGCTCACCAATTCCGTTGCCTATTATTGTCTTGAACTCAAGGGCATGGACACCGTCAAGGAGTTCCCGCCTATTCGTGTCTTCGGAACCGTAGGCTTTATCGTTGCCATGTGGTTTGTCGACATCATGGGCTTCAAGAGTACATACGAACAGTTCTTCGTGTCTGGTGCTTTCAGTCTGATTCTCTTCCTTTATACCTTCAGCATGCCTACCTGTCCGCTGAGTGATGATGATAACAAGCAAAGTCTGGTAGACGCTTTCGGATTGCGTGCCTTTGCTCTTTTCAAGCAGAAGCGCATGGCTATCTTCTTTGTTTTCTCCATGCTCTTGGGCGTCAGTCTGCAGATTACCAACGGCTTTGCCACCCCATTTATCGAGAGCTTCAAGTCGCTGCCCGAATATGCCGGTACCTTTGGCGTGAAGTATCCCGTCATTCTCTACTCTTTGTCCCAGATTAGCGAGACCCTCTGCATCTTGATGATTCCATTCTTCATGAAGCGTTATGGCATCAAGAACGTTATGCTTATTGCCATGTTTGCTTGGGTAGCCCGTTTCGCCCTTCTCGGCGCCGGCAATCCAGGTGCGGGTGTCTGGATGTTCATCCTTTCGATGATTGTTTATGGTGTGGCTTTCGACTTTTTCAATATCTCAGGTTCGTTGTTTGTCAACGACAATACCGATTCGAAGATTCGTTCAAGTGCGCAGGGCGTGTTTATGCTTATGACCAATGGTATCGGTGCAACCCTCGGCTCTTTCGCTGCCCAGGCTGTAGTCACTGCCTATACAGACGCCAATGGCGCCACCCAGTGGTCCACCTGCTGGTACATCTTTGCAGCTTACGCTCTTGTAGTTGGTGTGGCATTCGCCTTTATGTTCAGACCACGTAAAACAGGAGTTAAGGCATAATGGACAAAACCCGCCTATACATAAAGGGAGTGACGCAGTTGAGACAATTCGGCAATATAGGGTTGATTGTCCTCACCGACGCCGACCAGACAAAGCATCTTAGCATGCCTTGCAATATGGATAGACTTTATGATTTGGAGGGTTTCTTCAAGAAGCGACATACGTCTGTAGATGCGTTGATATCCGTCTTATGGACCATTATCAGAGACCACACCGGCACGCCTTACGAGGTGCATGTTACCGATGTGAGCCGTGGCAAATACAGAATGGAATTACAAGATGTCGAAAAATCAATTGCATACAAGTTGGAACCTACGGCTGCCATCACATTGGCAGCCGTAGCCGATTTGCCTATATACATAAGCCCGCAGCTGTTTGACATACAGGGCGTGGATTACAATCCCGACAACGAGAAAATGTCTTTGCTACTCAATGTGCTTAGTTACGAGTTGTTGGAGAATGCACTTCGTCGGGCAGTCAAGGACGAAGATTACAGGATGGCGATGGCCATCAAACAAGAGATGGATAACAGAAAAAAATAAGAAATTATGAAAGAAGCACGGTATTTTTATGTACCCCAGGCGTCTGTTCAGAACGAACTGCCTGCCGAAGAGGCAGTACATGCCTTGCGTGTGTTAAGATTGGCTTCAGGTGACGAGATGTTTCTCATGGATGGAGATGGTGGCATTTACAGAGCCAAGGTCACTATGACTTCGTCCAAGCATTGCTTTTATGAGATTGTCGAGACGCTGCATCCCGGCAAGGCTTGGCTCGGAAACATCCATTTGGCCATTGCCCCAACCAAGATGATGGAACGTATCGAGTGGATGGCCGAGAAGGCCACCGAGATTGGTTTTGACGAACTTTCCCTACTCAAGTGCGCTTTTTCCGAACGCAAAGTTGTCAACACCGCGCGTTTGGACAAGATAGTCGTTTCGGCCATGAAGCAGAGCCGAAAGCCATTCAAGCCAGTCGTACACGAAATGGTTGACTTCAACACCTTTATCCAGCAACCACGAACCGGCCGCAAGTTTATAGCGCATTGCTATAATGAGGTGCCACGACTCGATTTGTTTACCCTGCTTACAGCCGACGGGGCGGCTGAAGACTGTACGGTTCTTGTTGGCCCCGAAGGCGATTTCTCTATCGATGAGGTTCGCGCCGCCATCGCCAACGGTTATCAGTCTATATCTCTTGGCGACTTTCGCTTGCGCACCGAAACGGCTGGTCTCATGGCCGTAACCATGGCTCAGTTGTCTCTTAGGAAATAGACACCTTATTAAAATATAACAATGAAGAAGCTCGCATTTTTATTCATTTTGTTGAGCACGTTGATTGTTTCGTGTTCAGACAGCGATGACTATATGGATGCCGTTCCCAAGAAAAGTCCCTTGGTGGTATCCGTTGATTTGATGAAATACAAGGGTATGGATAGCAATGTCTTTATGCGTTCTCTTTTCCATATCCACAATATGACTACCCGCGGCATAGACCTTGCCCAAAAGGTTTATGCCTTTGAGTCTCCCGAAGGTTTTTATGGCCTTTGTTGCTGTGTGTCCGATGAGGACAACCTCAGGGAGCTTATGGGCAAAAACGGTTTCAAACTCACCGATTTCCGCGAATGTACATTCTCCGTTTTGGGCAGTTCCTGGGTAGTGGGTTTCAATGCCAAGTCTCTGCTTGTGATGGGTCCCGTCACTGCGGGCGAGCAGCGCAATCTTATGGTTAAAATGGTCAGCTATCTCAACCAGGATGCCGACAAAGGTTTGCGTGCCTCCGACTTGGTTCATCAGCTCGACTCCATTCACGAGCCTATGGCTATGGTTGCTGCCATGACTTCCCTTCCCGAACTGATGCGCTCGTCACTTATGCTTTGTGCGCCCAAGGATATGGATGCCAACCAACTGTATTATCGTGCAGGCATTTCTGTCAGCAGCGATTATGTTCAGGTCGATGGAGCCATATTTGCAAAGAACCACAAGGATGATGAGACCATCAGAGATTACCAGCTCCGCCAGATGGATATTCTTTGTGGCAAATATGCGTCATATATAGACGAGCATAACTTTGTGTCAATCCTCTTGAACAGCAAGACAACGATGACGGAGCTTACCCAGGGGAAAAACGATTTTGACAAACTCTTCTCCGCCTTGAACGTCGGTTCTGATATCAATTACAGGAAGATTTTTGACACCTCTTCGGGAGAGATGCTGGTCAGTGTTCCTACTCATTCCAGCCAACTTCATCTGCTTGTTTCACGGCTGACAGCCGACTGGCATCAGTTTGTACCTGCCGATATGAGCGAGATGCCTATCGGTGTAACCGAAGATGGAACCTTCTTCATGGGCATTCCATATAAGAAAGTTGCGCAAAATGGGAAATGGGATGCTGTGGTACAGGGGAAAAGGGCAGCCATGCTCGTGAACCTTGCCGAATTGCAGCGCGTAGCACCGCTGCCATTGCTTCAGAGTGTCCACACGGCATTGGGCAACAGACAGTTGATGGTCTTAACAGTAAAATGATGAAACAGATTCGGTTAAAAAGCGTCGTTCCTCATGTCTTTTCCAGTTGCGCTGACCTGAAATCCGATGTGTGGAACCAGGATGTGACCTTGGAAAAGGGCAAGACTTATTTGGTGGAAGCCCATAGTGGCAGAGGCAAGAGCACCTTCTGCAGTTATCTTATCGGTTATCGCCAGGATTATACCGGCGAATTGCTGTTCGACGATACACCCACGACCACCTTCAGTATGCAGCAGTGGGTTGATGTGCGCCGTTCCGGCATCAGCCATTTGTTTCAGGAACTCCGGTTGTTCCCCGAATTGTCTGCCCATGACAATGTGATGATTAAAAACTCTCTTACCCATCATGTTACGGCCTCTCAGGTAAACCAGTGGTTCGAGATGTTAGGCATATCAGACAAGTTGGATACCCCTATCGCCAATATGTCCTTTGGGCAGCAGCAGCGTGTGGCTCTTATGCGAGCCTTGGCCCAACCGTTTGATTTCCTTGTCGCCGACGAACCCATCAGCCATCTTGACGACGATAATGCTGCGGTTATGGCATCGCTCATGATGGAGGAAGCACACCGCCAGGGGGCTGGCGTCATCGTTACCAGTATTGGCAAGCACATGGATTTGGATTATGACAAGGTATTCTGTTTGTAGATTTCTAAAGATTGCTGAAAATGAATTTGATTTGGAAGTTACTGAGCAAACATATAAGTAAAGGCCAACTGTTGGGATTCTTCTTTGCCAATCTCATTGGCTTGACCATCATTCTTTTGGGATTCCAGTTCTATATTGATGTGCTTCCCTGTTTCACAGGCGAAGACAGTTTCATGAACGATGACCAGGTGGTATTGACCAAGGCCGTCCGCTCGTCAAGTGTCGTTTCTGGCCAGACCAATCTATTTTCTCCAGATGACGTCGAAGACCTGCGAAGCCAGCCGTTTGTAGAATCTTTGGGCGTGTTTTCATCCAACGAGTATCATGCCAATGCGACCATGTCGATTGATGGCAACACAATTTTCAATTCCGAAGTATATTTCGAAAGCGTACCCGATGAATTTGTTGATATCGACAAGAGTCAGTGGAATTATGCTGAGGGCGATAGGGTAGTGCCCGTACTTCTGCCGAGGTCATATATAACAATGTATAATTTCGGCTTTGCCAAGTCCCATTCGCTGCCTACGCTCTCCGATGGCGTTCTTGGTATGGTCGACATCTCTCTCTTTGTTCAGGGAGATGGCAAGAAAGAGGTGTTCACGGGCAAACTGATTGGTTTCTCTAATAAGATCAGTTCCATACTTGTGCCTCAGTCGTTTATGGATTGGACTAACCGCAACTTCAGTTCTCAATCCCACTCCCAGCCATCACGTATTCTTGTCCATTTTGACAATCCTGCCAGCAAGGAGGTTACCTCATATCTCGAAGACCACGGCTATGAGGTCGACAGCGACCAGATGAACAATGAGAAGACTGCATATTTTCTCAAGTTGGTTGTAGCTCTCGTTATGGTTGTTGGTGCTCTCATCTCTGCATTGAGCTTCTACATCCTCTTGTTGAGCATCTTCTTGCTCGTCCAGAAGAATGAGGACAAGCTGGAGAACCTGCTGTTGATAGGATATACCACGCGCTCCGTAGCATGGCCCTATCAGATGCTTACCCTGGTGCTCAATGTTGGCATCCTTCTCGTTTCCATCTGCGCAGTGCTCATATTGAGGGGGTATTATTATGATTATTTGTTGGCATTGTCTCCCTCGTTGGACAAGTCGTCACCGATGCTTATGATTGCATTAGGTGCAGGTGTCGTTTTGCTGCTTTCAATGCTCAATTTTATCGTCATTCATAACCGTATCCAACAGATCTGGTATAGTAAAAGGCGAAATAACGGCGTTGTATCATAATTTTAACGCGCTCTTTATGATTAATTAAAAAAAAATACCTATATTTGCACCAAATATTAACAATAGTTACTACGCTGAGTAGTATTTTAACTTAACTTTTATAATATGTTGAGACGTTTAACCATTATTGCTTTAATGATGTTGGCCTTTACAACATCGATTATGGCACAAATTACGACTTCAGGTATTAATGGTAAGGTTACCTCTCAGGGTGATGAGGTTATCGGTGCTTCAGTTACCGCAACCCACCAGCCATCTGGTACCGTGTATCGTGCCGTTACTAATGTTCACGGAAGATTTAACATTCCGGGTATGCGTCCTGGCGGACCCTATAAGGTAGAGATATCTTATATTGGCCATCAGACCAAGACTTTCAACAAGGTTAGCTTGTTGTTGGGTGAATCACAGAACCTTTCTTGTTCGTTGGAAGAAGATGCCAAGATGCTTGACGAGGTTGTCGTTGCTGGCAAGGCAGGTCTTAATGCCACCAAGACAGGTGCGGCACAGAGCATCAATGCTACACAGATAGCCAATATGCCTACCATTACCCACAGCATCGCCGACATTGCGCGCCTTAATCCCCAAATCAATTCAAATGAGCAGGTGGGCTCTATGTCTTTTGCCGGTACAAATACCCGTTACAACGCTTTCCAGATTGACGGTGTAATGAATAATGACGCTTTCGGTCTTACCTACAATGGTAGTAACGGTGGTCAGGCTAATACACAGCCTGTTTCGATGGAAAGCATTGAGCAGATTCAGATCAACATCGCTCCCTTTGACGTTCGTCAGAGCGGTTTCACCGGTGGTGCCATCAATGCCATTACCAAGAGTGGTACCAATACCTTCCATGGTAGTGCTTATATCTATGGCAACAACGAAAAACTCGTAGGTCGTCACTTCCTGAACCATGATGGAACTTACGCTGCACCTTATTCTAAAGAGAGCGAGTCTTTGTTCGGTTTCACTTTGGGCGGTCCCATCATCAAGGACAAGCTGTTCTTCTTCGCCAACTTCGAGAGCTCAGACAAGTCATATCCTAATGACTATGGACTGGGTACCGGTGGCTCTAAGGTAGATGCCGACCTGGCTGTGAAGATTCTTGACGCTGTCAAGGATATGGCACAACGACAGGGTTATGACTACAATGGTGTCTATGCCAACCCCGATATGCGCACTTGGAGCAACAAGGCAAGTGTGAAGCTCGACTGGAACATCAACGACTTCAATAAATTGTCTGTTCGCTGGAGCTATGTCAACGCCCGTTCTATGAAGGGTGGCGGCGGTATCGCTACTCTGAACACTGGCGACCACATCTATGAGTACAAGTCCAATACCAATACCATCATGGCCGAGCTCCAGTCTCGTCTCAGCCCTGTGTTGAGCAATGAGCTTCGTGCTTCTTATGTAATGGTTCGTGATGCTCGTACTTCTGGTAACCCATTCCCAGCCATCCAGATTTCAAAGGTAGGTAATAACAATGGTTCTGTAAACATCGGTAATGAGTACAACTCTATGGCCAATGGTCTTGATCAGGACGTATTTACCTTCGAGGACAACTTGACATGGTATAAGGGCAACCATACCATCACTATGGGCACACACAACGAGGCGTATAGCTTCTCAAACCTCTTTATCCCCAATCTCTTTGGTTCATATTATTTCCAGAACCCCGATGATTTCTTCAGCTATTATGAAGGTTTCAAGGCTGGTACTCCTGGTATCGGTAAATATATCAACCAGTATTACTTCCAGCAGGCCAATGTAGACGTTACAGGCAATGCCCGTTGGAGAGCCAAGTTCGGTTCTGCCCAGTTAGGTTTCTACATCCAGGACAAGTGGGATATCTCTAACTCTCTGCAGCTTACCTATGGTCTGCGTATGGACCTCCCCTTGTTCTTTGATACTCCTTCTGAGAATGCTCCATTCAACGCGTGGGCTGCCCAGAACGGCTATGGATACAGAACCAATAACAAGCTCAACTCTACACCTATGTGGAGCCCCCGCGTAGGCTTCCGTTGGGATAAGGACAACAAGCACAAGCTCATCGTACGTGGTGGTGTGGGTATCTTCACCGGTCGTGTACCTTTCGTATGGCTGAGCAACAGCTTCTCCAATACCGGTATCCAGATGTCTTCTTACAATGTAAAGCGCAACGATAAGATTACGTTGATTCTGGACCCCAACAAGCAGGCAGAGAACGGTCAGCTGCTCAACGCCAGCAGCGGTAACCAGACCATCAACGTCTTTGATAAGGACTTCAAGTTTGCCCAGAACCTTCGTGCCAACCTCGGTGTAGATTTCAAGGCTCTTGGCATCGACTGGACTGCGGAGGCAATCTACAGCAAGACACTGAACGATGTATATTATCAGAACATTGCTTATGCTGAGACCGGCAAGACATTCGGCGACGTGACAGGTATGTATTGGGACAATCGTCCTATGTACGAGCGCGTGACCAAGGGTCTGCCTTTCTCTAACATCTATGCTCTTAAGAACAGCAACAAGGGTTATTCTTACAGCCTCTCACTGAAGGCAGAAAAGAGCTTCGACTTCGGTCTTGACCTTGCTGCTTCTTACACCTTCACACAGTCTAAGAGCCTTTGTCCTGCCACTTCTTCTCAGGCTGCCAGCAACTGGAACAACACCTCTACATATCGTTTCTCCAATGCTCCTGAGTTGGGTTACAGTGCCTACAATCTGCCCCACATGATCAAGGCATCTGCTTTCTATCGTTTCCACATTGCCAACAATAAGAACTTCACCACTACTATCGGTGTTATCTACCAGGGCAGAAGCGGTTCACCTTATTCTATGCTGTATAGTGGTGACCTCAATGGCGACAACGGTCGTGGCAATGACCTGATGTTCATTCCTACTGACGAGCAGATCGACCTGATGCCCTTCAAGGCTCAGGGCAACTATACCGAGGAACTGCAGCGTCAGAACCTGAAGGCATGGTTGGCCAAGACTCCTTATCTCAAGGATCATCGTGGCGAATACTTCAAGCGCAACGCAGACAACCTGCCTTTCGAGAACCACTTCGACTTCCACGTAGCTGAGAAGATGAGCGTGAAGGTGGGTAAGCAGGTACACTCTCTCGAGTTATCTCTTGACATCCTCAATGTGGGCAACCTCCTCAACAAGGATTGGGGCCGTACCTACGGAACAACTTATTCTAACGAGTTGATTTCTCCTCTGACCTACGATGGTGGCAAGTTCCAGTTCCTCAGCACTCCAGACTATGTCATCAAGTATCCTCAGTCTTACTACAGCCGTTGGCGTGGTCAGCTTGGTCTGAAGTACACATTCTAACGCATAAGACTAACATCATTATAAATAAGCCTTTCGGGAGCCAATTCCTGAAAGGTTTTTTTTTATTCTTCTATTGTCGAATAAGCGTCGCGCTTTGCCCCTATCTTCTTTGCTTCTCGTGACAATAATGCCTCGATGGCAATAATCTTGTTTTCAGGGTTTGAAATTGTTGTTGCCAATCGCGCAACCTGTGATGCTAACCTTGATTTCCTGATTTCATGCTTTGCATTTACTTTATAACTGCCCACGGCATACTTTGATGTCTTTACGGTCATTGGCTTGCAGGCTTGCATGGTGTCGGCTATAGCCATATCCAGTCCAGTGGCAGGGGAAAAGCAAGCGAAGTCGGTCTTGCGCCGTCCACTATTTAGCATTTTAGTTGATACGTTTGAATATTAATTAGTTTTTTGTTTTGTTGTTATCTTCAAATATAGTAATTTTGCATGAAGAATTAATATATATCTTTATGTATAGAACAAAAACATGTGGCGAACTTCGTCTTGCCGATAATGGAGTCGAAGTTACCTTGGCTGGTTGGGTGCAGAAAGTACGCAAGATGGGTGGTATGACCTTTGTCGATTTGCGTGACCGTTATGGTATAACCCAGCTTGTTTTCAACGAATCTGTTAATGCTGCTTTGTGTGAGCAGGCCAATCGCTTGGGTCGTGAATACTGCATCCAGGCTAAGGGTGTTGTCGGTGAACGACAGAGCAAAAATGATAAGATTGCTACGGGTGATATCGAAATCCTCGTGTCTGAGCTTACTGTGCTTAGCCCCAGTGCTGTGCCTCCCTTCACCATCGAGGACAATACCGACGGTGGCGACGACCTGCGTATGAAGTACCGCTATCTCGACCTTCGACGCAATGTGGTGCGTAGCAATCTGGAGCTGCGTCACCGTATGACGATACTTATCCGCAACTTCCTCGATGCACAGCAGTTCATAGAGGTTGAAACTCCAATACTTATCGGTTCTACTCCTGAAGGCGCCCGCGACTTCGTGGTTCCCTCTCGTATGAATCCCGGTCAGTTCTATGCTCTCCCTCAGAGCCCTCAGACCCTGAAGCAGCTCCTTATGGTAGCAGGCTTCGACCGCTATTTCCAGATAGCCAAGTGCTTCCGCGACGAGGACCTGCGTGCCGACCGTCAGCCCGAGTTTACTCAGGTCGATTGTGAGATGAGTTTCGTAGACCAGGAAGATGTTATCTCTCTGTTCGAGGATATGTGCCGCATGCTGTTCAAGGAGGTTAGAGGTGTAGACCTTCCCGCCAAGTTGCAGCAGATGACATGGCATGAGGCCATGCGCCGCTTCGGTTCCGACAAGCCCGACCTGCGTTTCGGCATGGAATTTGTCGAGCTCAAGGATGTATTTGATGGCAAGGCAGACTTTGCCGTGTTCAACGAGGCTGCCTATATCGGTGCGATTTGTGTGCCCGGTTGTGCCAACTACACCCGCAAGCAGCTTGACGAACTCACCAACTTCGTAAAGCGTCCTCAGGTGGGTGCAAAGGGTCTTGTGTACATCAAGTACAACGAAGATGGCTCGGTAAAGAGCTCTGTAGACAAGTTCTATGGCGCAGAAGTGTTGGCAGAAGTCAAGGAAAAGACCGGTGCCAAGGATGGCGATTTGGTTCTGATACTGAGCGGCAGTCCTGCCAACAAGGTGCGCACACAGCTCTGCGCACTCCGTCTTGAGATGGGTGAGCGTCTTGGCTTGCGCGACAAGAATAAGTTTGAGTGTCTGTGGATAGTAGACTTCCCACTCTTTGAGTGGTCAGAAGAGGAGCAGCGTCTCATGGCAACCCACCATCCCTTCACGATGCCCAACCCTGATGATATTCCTCTCTTGGATGAACATCCCGAGCGCGTGCGTGCCAAGGCTTATGACTTCATCTGCAATGGTATCGAAGTCGGTGGCGGTTCGCTCCGTATCCATGACTCCAACCTTCAGGAGAAGATGTTCAAGATATTGGGCTTTACCAAGGAGAGTGCAGAGGCTCAGTTCGGCTTCCTGATGAACGCCTTCAAGTATGGTGCACCTCCCCACGCTGGTCTCGCTTTCGGTCTCGACCGCTTCGTCTCTATCATGGCTGGTCTCGATTCTATCCGCGATTGTATCGCCTTCCCCAAGAACAATTCTGGACGTGACGTGATGCTCGATGCGCCTTCCCAGCTGGCTTCCAAACAGTTGGAAGAACTTAAAATCTCCGTTGATTTGAGTCAAGATTGATAAAATAAAATTACAAAAGTTCTCGATTTTGTCATATTTTCGTACATATATTTGCTGGCAAGTCGATAAATTGTTATCTTTGCATTACAAAAAGTTACAAGATAGAAAGATTGAATGACGTAAGGTTAAATATTTACTAAATTATGACAGAAAAGAAAACAACAAAAGCTGTTGCAACCAAGAAGACTGCAACGACAAAAAAATCAACAGTTAGGAAGGTTGCTTCGAAGAGTGTAGTTGTACTGACAGCAGAGAACGTAGGTTTCAAGGCTGGTGATGTATATCAGGCTCTTGCAACAGCAGAGAAGGCGCTGACAATAGCAGAGATTGCCAAGTTGGCCAACATTACAGAGGATGAAGTCCTCGTAGGAATGGGATGGCTTTTCAAGGAAGGCAAAATCAAAGACGAGGACAACAAGGTTGCTCTTGCATAAATTTAAGTATATGAAGAAAGGGTCACACTTACTTTCAGTTAAGTGTGACCTTTTTTAATGATTTCACATGAATTACGAGAAAGTAATCATAGACCTTTTGTTTGCAGCCGGAGAGGATGGGCTTGCTGTCAAGGACATCTCACGCTATGTCTTCAATGCAAACAATTCCTTTTTTCAGCCTCTCGATTATAATCTCGTCCACAAACAGGTTTCCTCTTATCTCATACGCAACTCCAAAAAGACCGATTCTGTCATCAGAAAAGGTACGCAAAGAGGAACGTATTGTCTGAATCTCAATTCTGAAGTGTTCCGACAGTTGCAATTGCAGTTTGACGAACTCCAGCAAGAAGAAACCTCACCTGCATCCGAAGAAGACACGTCGCTGTCTCTATTTTAGAAAATATTCACCCTTTTCTTTTTCCATTTGAAATTATTTTCATACATTTGTAAAGTTATACTAAATATGAAAATAATGAGTAAGAGTAGCAATCACCTTGTGATTATGGCTGGTGGCGTGGGTAGCAGATTCTGGCCAATGAGTACATCCGAGAGACCTAAACAGTTTATCGACGTGTTAGGTGTTGGCAAATCATTGCTTCAACTCACTTACGAGCGTTTCAGTGGTTTCTCCCCAGAGAACATTTGGGTGGTTACCAATCAGAAATATGTAGAGCTGGTGCATCAGCAGCTTCCTGAAATCCCCTATGGGAATATCCTGCAAGAGCCATGTAGGCGAAATACAGCTCCGTGTATAGCCTATGTGAGCTGGCGCATCAAGTCAAAGGACCCCAAGGCCAATGTGGTGGTTACTCCCAGTGACCATATAGTGACCGATGTCGAAGAGTTCCGCCGCATCATCAAGCTCTGCATGGACTTCACCCAGGATTCTGATGCCATCGTAACCTTGGGCATGAAGCCCAACCGTCCGGAGACGGGTTATGGCTATATCAAGGCCGACCTGAGTGTCAGTTCTTTGCGTCAGAAGAAAATTTTCCGTGTGGACAAGTTCAAGGAGAAACCCAATCTTGAAACCGCTCAGGAATATATCAAAGAGAGCGACTACTTCTGGAATGCCGGTATCTTTATCTGGAGTGTCAGCACTATCGTCAACGCATTCAGAGTGTATCAGCCCGCAATAGCCAAGATATTTGAGAACCTGATGCCGGTCTATGGAACGGCAGATGAGCAGCAGATGATTAATGCAGTCTATCCAGAGTGCGAGAATATCTCTGTAGACTACGCAATCATGGAGCGTGTTGAGGAAATCTTCGTCTGCCCGGCCGACTTCGGTTGGAGTGACTTGGGCACGTGGGGAAGTCTGCAGATGCAGACCAAGCACGACCTCTATGGAAATACGCTCATCGGCGAGAAGATTGAGATGTATGAAAGTCACAACTGTGTGGTGCATACCTTGCAGCAGAAGCAAGTGGTTATCCAGGGGTTGGACAACTATATCGTAGCTGAGAAAGATGGTGTGCTGTTGATTTGTAAATTGTCAGAAGAACAGCGCATCCGCCAGTTTAGCGGCGAAGGATAATCAGGGCAGATACAGAGGCTTGATAAAATAGAAAAAGCATCAATCCAAGCGGGATTGATGCTTTTTCTATAGTTGATAGGGCTTATTTTCTTTTCTTAAGAAGCCATTTGGCGACGAAGTATACGATGGCAATGCCCACAAGGGCTATGATGCCCAACTTGATATACTCTCCATATTCCATAATCTTGTCGTTGAGTTCCTGCTCGGGAACCACTGAGTGCAGATACCATCCCAGCACTGCCAGGATGCAGTTCCACAGACCGGCACCGATGGTGGTGTAAAGGAAGAATTTCCAGAATTTCATCTTGGAAAGACCGGCGGGGATAGAGATAAGGTGTCGTATGCCAGGGAGCAGTCTGCCGGTAAGTGTGGCGATGACTCCGTGGTCGTAGAAAAACTTCTCGCTCTTCTCTACCTTTTGCTGATTGAGCAGGCACATGCGTCCCCACTTGCTGTTGGCAAAGCGATAGATGATTGGACGTCCTAAGTAATAACCTGCAAAGTAATTGATAGTAGCACCGCAGTCGGCACCTATCGTTGCAAACAGTATGACAAGAAATACATTGAGGTTTCCTCCGGCTGCATGATAAGCTGCGGGCGATACGACCAGCTCTGACGGTACGGGGATAACGGTGCTCTCCAGCAACATCAGGAAGAATATCGTTCCGTAATTCAGGTTGCCTAATAGTGATGATAACCAGTTCATTTTATAAATTTGTTTTTGATGAATTCGTATAAATCAGTAAATGGTATATTGGGGTGCAGTATGTTGGAAAATACGATAGAGACTTCAGCAGGATTGACCTCGCATCCCTTGCGGAGGGCGTAGAGGAATTCATCCGCGCGTCCCATCTTGGCACAGCAGGCTGCGTAGTAAGCCCAGCCGTCGATGGGGTTGTCATCCTGGTTTTCTATCGTGATGCGCCTGAGGGCATCGTAGGCCAGGTCATACTCCCCATTGTCATAGCAGGCTGTACCTATCTGATAGATGATGAATGGGTCATTGTCGGACAGGGTAATGGCGGTCTCAAATTGCCGTAATCCTTCATCGGTTTCTCCAGCGTCCATATAGATATACCCCTTGATGACATGGAGGTCGGCGATATTGTTTTTGGCAGTGTTGATGCAGTCCTCAATGACCAAGAGAGCCTTGTCTCTTAGCCCCATAGAAGACAGGAGAAGTGCTTTCTGCTTGGAAATATCTATAAACAGCGAACGGTCGCTGTTTGCGAGAAGGATAGCCTTGTTGTAATGAGTCAAAGCCTCTTCGAGATTGTTCATCTTGACGTAAGTTGAACCGATAAGTGACTCTACATATCCGTCATTGGGACGCAAAGCGCTGTAGCGATGATAGAAATCAAGCGCATCAGCAAGTTGGCCTAACGTGAATTGGCAGTTGGCCTTTGCCAACAAGGCATCTTCGCACTGGGAGTCAATCGCAAGGGCGAATTCGCTGCTTTGCAGGGCTTCAGAGATTTTTCCATTAAGATACTGGGAAGCCGTAAGCTGCGTCCAGTAATAAGTGGAGTAGGGGTCTTGGTCCACCAGCTGCATGTATAGCTCCTCTGCTTGGCTGTACTCTTGGTTGAGTAGGTAGCAACGCGCCGATGTCTCGCGATAGTCTTTACCTGATTTGTCGTCGATAAGCTCTATCCATTTCCGGGCACAGTCAAGAGCGTCGTAGTCCAAAAACAAATTGACTACGTCATAAACATAATCGGCTCTTTCGCGAGGAGATAAGTCGTCAACGCCCATGCGGAGATATTCGTCAGCCTCTTCGGGTTTGCCTTCATGGATAAGGATTTCGGCATGTAGATATTTGTAATCATAGTCAGACGTGTCTATGATTTGTTGGGCGTAATACTTAGCCTTTTCTACGTCGTTTTCTCTCAGAAGAGCGTATCGGGAACGGAAAAGGAGCGGCTCTACAGCGCTGGGGAAAGTGTAGATTGCCCTGTCAATGGTGCTGAGCGCCTTCTCGTCACATTCGTGGTACTGGTAGTACTCGGCAATGTCCGTCAGGTCTTCTGGGTCAAGATAGAAAGGTTCTCCCTGACTCGTAGATTTCTCATAACGGTCAAGGAGAACCTTGAATTTGTCGGTTTTAAAATAAAGCTCTTTATTAAAATCGATCATTTACTTCTTGTTCTGTTTTGCCCAAGCATCCTTCAAGCCCACGGTCTTGTTGAATACAGGATGCTCTGCTGTCGTGTCGGCATCGGCCATGAAATAACCTATGCGCTGGAATTGCAGATACTCTCCCGGCTGCTTGTTGGCTGCATATTCCTCTACGTAGCAATTGGTGCGTACGCGCAGAGAGTCTGGGTTGAGCAGCTCGTGGAAGTCGCGCTCGTCGGCAGAGGGGTTCTCTACAAAGAAGAGGCGGTCGTACTCTCTTACCTCTGCCTGGATGCAGTGTTCGGCGCTAACCCAGTGTAGTGTACCCTTAACCTTGCGGTTGGCACCTTCCAATCCGCTCTTGCTAAGTGGGTCGTACTCTGCAAAGATTTCTGTGATATTACCCTCTGCGTCCTTCTCACAGCCGGTGCATTTGACGATATATGCGTTCTTGAGACGTACCTCCTTGCCAGGAGTCATTCTGAAGAACTTCTTGGGAGCATCCTCCATGAAGTCTTCACGCTCAATCCACAGGTGCTTGGAGAAAGTGATGTTGTGTGTACCTTCCTCGATGTTCTCGGGATTGTTGACTGCTTCCATCTCTTCCTGCATGTCGTCAGGATAGTTGGTAATGGTCAGCTTGACGGGATCCAATACGGCAGAGACACGTGTGGACTTCTTGTTGAGGTCATCGCGAACAGCTGCCTCAAGCAAAGCGACGTCATTAAGGGCATCAAACTTGGTGTAACCAATTGAGTCTATGAAGTTGCGTATACTCTCAGGAGAGTAACCGCGACGGCGCATACCACAGACAGTAGGCATACGAGGGTCATCCCAACCATTTACGAGATGCTCGTCAACCAGGGTGTGCAGCTTGCGCTTGCTCATTACGGTATAGGTAAGGTTGAGACGGTTGAACTCAATCTGGCGTGGACGGTTGTCCTGCAGGTTGTCGTCGCTGCCGTCTTTCTCTTTGAGGAAGTCGATAAACTTGTCGTACAGAGGGCGATGGGGAACAAACTCAAGTGTACAGATGGAGTGGGTAACGCCCTCAAAGTAGTCGCTCTGACCATGAGCAAAGTCATACATGGGGTAGCAATACCACTTGGTGCCAGTGCGGTGGTGGGGAGTATGGATGATGCGATACATAATGGGGTCGCGGAAGTGCATATTGGGATTGGCCATGTCTAGTTTGGCACGCAATACCATGCTGCCTTCAGTGGCTTCTGGCGTATTCATGAACTCGAACAGACGGAGGTTTTCCTCTATGGGACGGTCGCGATATGGGCTGGCGATACCTGGGGTTGTAGGAGTGCCTTTCTGCTGGGCAATCTGCTCAGAGGACTGCTCGTCAACGTATGCCAAGCCTTTCTTTATCATCCAAACAGCAAATTCCCACAGCTTCTCAAAATAGTCGGATGCGTAATAGATGTTGCCCCAATGGAAACCTAACCATTCAATGTCGTGGAGGATATTCTCAACGTATTCATTGTTCTCTTTGCTGGGGTTGGTGTCATCAAAACGGAGGTTGCAGACACCATTGTACTTCTCGGCGACACCAAAGTCCATGCAGATGGCTTTGGCGTGACCTATATGCAGATATCCGTTAGGCTCAGGGGGGAAACGAGTCTGGATACGGCCTCCGTTCTTACCTTCGGCCAAGTCCTGCTCGACGAGTTGTTCAACGAAACTTAAGCTCTTCTTCTCTTCAACTATATTTTCTTCTTTAGTTGTCATAGTGATAATTGTTTAATTTAATGCAAAGATACTGCAATTCAAGCATAATACAAAGGGTTCGACTTATTTTTTCATCCCTGCGGCTATACATATTTATATATAAGTGGCTGCGATGCTTTCTTTCTGGCGTCTGATGCATCTATGGCTTGTTAGCGCAGCCTGGGCGCGTCCCTTTATGCTCATTCATGTAATATATATCCCTGTCTGAAAGGTATTTCTTATTCAGACAGGGATATGAGAGGAAACTTCTGACATGATAATGTCTGCGTTTCGATTGGATTTAGTCTGTTTTTAATAGCTTCTGGCAATCAGCACACGGCACTTGCTGGGTTTGCCGGTAACCATATCCACGCCCGGAGTCTGCTCGTAATCGAAGGGCACGCAGCGTATGGTTGCCTGGGTGTCTTCCTTGATTTTGGCCTCGGTCTCGGCAGTGCCGTCCCAGTGGCAGAGGAAGAAGCCGCCATCTTTCACGCGGGTCTTGAACTCCTCATAGTCGTCACATACATATACGTGGGCGTCGCGGAATGTCTTGGCCTTGAGGAAGATGTGCTCCTGAATGTCCTCGAGCAACTGCATCACGTGTTCTACAATGCCGTCAAAGCTGACGGTCGCCTTTTCAAGTGTGTCGCGACGCATAACCTCGATAGTATTTTCTTCGTAGTCGCGTCCACCCATGACCAGACGCACGGGCACACCCTTCAATTCGTAGTCGGCAAACTTGAAGCCAGGGCGCTTGTTGTCGGAGTCATCATACTTGACGCTGACACCGAGTTCTCTCAACTTATTGATAACGGGGCTCAGCTTATCACTGATGGCTTGCAGCTGTTCACCGCCTTTGCTGATAGGTATGATAACCACCTGGATAGGAGCGAGCTTCGGAGGAAGTACCAATCCGTTGTCGTCGCTGTGGGTCATGATGAGCGCACCGATAAGGCGGGTAGACACACCCCAGGAGGTAGCCCATACATACTCAGGCTTGTTATCCTTGTTCAGGAAGGTAACGTCAAACGACTTGGCGAAGTTCTGACCCAGGAAGTGGCTGGTTCCGCTCTGCAAAGCCTTGCCGTCCTGCATCATTGCTTCGATGGTATAGGTGTCCAATGCGCCTGCAAAGCGCTCGGTTTCGCTCTTTACGCCCTGGAATACAGGTACGCCCATCCACTTTTCTGCGAACTCGGCATATACATGCAGCATCTTCTGAGCCTCTTCTTCGGCCTCTTGGCGAGTGGCGTGGGCTGTATGTCCTTCTTGCCACAAGAATTCCGATGTGCGCAGGAATGGACGCGTGCGCATCTCCCATCTCATCACGTTACACCATTGGTTGCACATCAATGGTAAGTCACGGTAAGAGTGAATCCAGTTCTTGTAAGTATTCCAGATGATGGTCTCAGAGGTAGGACGGATGATGAGCTCTTCCTCCAACTTGGCGTTGGGGTCCAATACTACGCTGTTTCCGTCGTCGCTTGACTTGAGTCGATAGTGGGTAACAACCGCACACTCTTTGGCGAATCCCTTTACGTGTTCAGCCTCACGAGAGAGGAATGATTTGGGGATAAGCAGAGGGAAGTAGGCATTCTGGGCACCAGTCTCTTTGAACATCTTGTCGAGCTGGGCCTGCATCTTCTCCCATATAGCATAGCCATATGGCTTGATAACCATACATCCGCGTACCGCTGATTGTTCTGCCAAATCGGCTTTTACCACTAAGTCATTGTACCACTGACTGTAATTGTCTGCTCTCTTGGTGAGCTCCTTCAGTTCTTTAGCCATTTTATATCTTTTGTTTGTTTCTTTGTGCTTGGGGTGCATCAGGTCAGACTTGTGCTGATTACCTTGATGCGCCTGATTATTGCCTCAAATGTATTTATATTCAACAATATTGTGCAAAATTACGAAAAAAACTCCTCAAAACGCATAGAAATTTAGAAAATCATTATATCTTTGCAGTAAATAATATAAGGTGGAAGGTCGCAGTGCGACTTTTTGATACCAGAAGTGATAAACAAATGTGTGGTCCATAAGGACTGATATGCTAAGACAAGGATAATAATTAAAATTGATGACAAGATGAGACTCAAGATTACAGCACTATTATTGTGTGTACTTACTGTGCTTGGATGTGAGACCAAGCAGGGAACCGGAACTCTCGTTGGAACAGGTGGTGGTGCCGTGTTGGGTGCCATTATCGGTAAGATAGCTGGCAATACTGCCGTTGGTGCAGCCATTGGCGGCGTTGTAGGTGCAGGAGCCGGTGCAATCATTGGCCGACATATGGACAAGGTGGCCGAGCAGGCCAAGGCCCAGGTGGAAAATGCCAAGGTTGAGCAGGTGACCGACAAGAATGGTCTTTCTGCCGTCAAGGTGACTTTTGACAGTGGCATTTTGTTTGCTACCAATAAGTCTGACCTCAACGCCACATCCAAGAACGAGTTGGCAAAGTTCTCTAATGTGCTGAAGCAGAACACCGACTGCTATGTAGATATCTATGGACACACCGACTCTACAGGCAACGACGGAATCAATATCCCTCTTTCCAATTCTCGTGCACAGAGTGTGGCCACTTATCTGAGACAGTGCGGAATCAGCGATGTCCAGATGAAGAAGGTTGAAGGCTACGGCAGTTCTCAGCCCGTTGCCGACAACTCTACAGCCAGCGGACGCCAGCTCAATCGCCGTGTAGAGATTTATCTGTATGCTTCACAGGCAATGGTAGATTCTGCCAATGCCGGTAAACTCAATTAAATCAACATTATTATTAAGATAAGGGCACACCGGTTATGGTTTGTGCCCTTTATTTTACTCACCAATGAAAATTCTGTTTAAGTACATCCGATGGATTTCCGGTCTGTTCTTCGCCTCCACCATCCTTGCGGTCGTTTTCTACCGTTTCGTTCCCGTCTATCTTACACCTCTAATGATAATAAGGTGCGTTGAAACCGGAACATTGACGATACACCATCACTGGGTGCCGTTGGACGAAATGTCTCCCCATATGCCTGTGGCGGTTATGGCCAGCGAAGACGGTCGTTTTCTGCTGCATCATGGCTTCGATTTCGATGCCATCGAGAAGGCTGCCGTCCATAATATGACCAACAAGCACGGTCGCAAGCACGGAGCAAGCACTATCACTCAGCAGACGGCCAAGAACGTCTTTTTATGGCCGGGAAGAAGTTGGGTGAGAAAAGGTTTCGAGGTCTATTTCACGGCTTTGATAGAATTGCTGTGGAGCAAGCAGCGCATTATGGAGGTCTACCTCAACTCCATAGAGATGGGCAGCTCCATCTATGGTCTGGATGCGTGTGCCGAGTACAACTTTGGCAAGACCGCGAGCGAGTTGACACGCTCCGAATGTGCCCTCATCGCAGCCACATTGCCCAATCCGCGCAAGTTTAGTTCCAAATACCCCAGTGCATATATGCGTAAACGGCAATCCCGGATTAAGCACGAGATGCGGTATATACCCTCGTTTCCCAAAGAGGGCGAAGACTACAATCCGCAGACAAGTTCGGGTGGAATCTATTCTACCAAATAACTGAATTACATCATACTTATGGATAAACTTCTTGACAGTCTCAATGACAGCCAGCGCGAAGCGGTGGTTTACAGCGATGGTCCCTCATTGGTAATAGCTGGTGCAGGTTCGGGCAAGACACGTGTGCTCACCTACAAGATAGCGTATCTCCTGCAGCAGGGCTACGAGCCGTGGAGCATATTGGCTCTGACTTTTACCAATAAGGCTGCGCGTGAGATGAAAGAACGCATCGGCACCTTGGTGGGTGCCGATAGAGCAAGGTATCTGAATATGGGAACTTTCCACTCTGTCTTTGCCCATATTCTGCGCCGCGAGGCAGAAGCCATCGGCTTCCAGCCCAACTTTACCATCTATGATACCAAGGACTCGCAGAGCCTGGTGAAAGCCATAGTCAAGGAAATGAATCTGGATGATAAGCAATATGCCCCCGCGACCATCTTTTCCGCAATTTCAAGGGCCAAGAACCGCTTGATATTGCCCAAGCAATATGCCGACGATACCGAGTTGCGCGACAGGGACAAGTTTGCCAAAGTAGACCAGACTTATCAGATTTACGCTGCATATCAGGACCGTTTGCGCCAGGCCAACGCCATGGATTTCGACGATTTGCTCATCCATACCTACCTCTTGTTCAAAAACAACGAGGATATCTGCCGACGCTACGCCGACAGGTTCAGGTACGTGCTGGTTGACGAGTATCAGGATACCAATTCGGTGCAACAGCAGATAGTGCTGCTGCTCACCAGCGAGAACCAGAAGATATGCGTAGTGGGCGACGACTACCAGAGTATCTATGCCTTCCGAGGTGCGCAGATTGACAATATACTTAATTTCCAGCGTATTTACAAAGACGTGCATATCTTCAAGTTGGAGCGCAACTACCGTTCGACGCCCGAGATAGTGAATGCCGCCAACAGTCTGATGAAGCACAATCAGTATCAGATTGACAAGGATGTCTTCAGCAGTAACGACAATGGCGACAAGGTCACTTATCGCCAACTCTACAGCGATAGGGAAGAGGCTGCCGTGGTGGCCAAGACCATACGCAGCATTATGCGTGACGAGGGGTGCGACTACCGCGATTTTGCCATCCTGTATCGCACCAATTCGCAGAGCCGCATCTTCGAGGAGGAATTCCGTAACCACAATATGCCTTATCGTGTCGTGGGTAGTACCGAGTTCTTCCAGCGCAAGGAAATCAAGGACGTCATCGCCTATTACCGTGTGGTAGTCAACCCTGCCGATGAAGAAGCTGTCAAGCGTATCATCAATTATCCGACTCGCGGCATAGGCAACACCACGCTGCAGAAGATTATCTCTTGTGCCCAGAGTTGTGGTGTGAGTCTTTGGACTGTGCTGGGCAATCCGTTCGCTTATCAACTTGATATCAACCGGGGCACAATGGCCAAGCTCGGCGCTTTTGTCCAGCTTATCGAGGGCTTTATGGAACACCTCGCCGATAAGGATGCCTATGAGTTGGGCGATATGATTGTAAGGCAGAGCGGCGTGTTCGACGACCTCTACCGTTCTACCGACATAGAAAGCCGCTCGCGTCAGGAGAATCTTGAAGAGTTGCTCGGCAGCATCAATGAGTTTGTAGAGTCGAGAAAGGAGGAAGGTCAGGACGACCGCGTGTCTTTGGCAGATTTCTTACAGCAGGTGTCGCTACAGACCGATGCCGATACCGACGACAACGATGATGACCGCATCAGTCTGATGACCATCCATGCCGCCAAAGGCTTGGAGTTTGCCACCGTCTTTGTCGTGGGCCTTGAGGAGAAGCTGTTTCCCAGTCTGCGCTCGTCCAACTCGTTGAAGGAACTGGAGGAAGAGCGACGACTGCTCTATGTCGCCATCACCCGTGCGCGGAAGCATTGCTATCTTTCCAGTGCCAAGAACCGCTGGATGTATTCACAGATGGAGATGACAACGCCCAGCCGCTTCATCCGCGACATATCGAGCGAGTTTCTTGATGTGGTCTCGTCGGGCCGAGGTGATTCTGGTGGCGGCGCTGCTTATCAGGGTCATGCCCGTAGTGGTCATGCCCGTAGGGATGATGACTCTTGGCAGAACTCCCGTCCGGTGGGAGGGCTGTTTGTGGCAGACCGGAAACCCAAGATTACCCGTCCGCATCAGCCCGAGACAGCTGTAGACCCATTCTCCGAGGGCTTCAAGCAGAGGTATGTGGCACGTGGGGGCAATCTGCGTCGACTCTCGTCGGCTCTGTCCAATGGCGGCCGAACCATGGCCCCATCGGGTACTCCCCAGTCTGCCTCCGCGGCTCCCGATTGCGCTCTCAGCGTGGGCACTGTCATAGAGCATCAGCGTTTTGGCGTTGGTCGTGTCGTCCAGATTGATGGCACTGGCGAGAATACCAAGGCCACAGTAGATTTTGAGAACACGGGGCGCAAGCAGCTTCTGCTCAAGTTTGCCCGATATACCATCAAGTCATAATATGTATAATAACCAAATAAGCCTAAAGACTTTCGTCTTCAGGCTTATTTGGTTTATTGCTTAGCATGGGCAAGTGCTTCTTCTTGCGAAGCCATGCTTGTTTTCTTTTCTCGTATTCCTCTCGATGACGTTCCAGGAAGTTGTCAGCCATTCTTATTTGAATTTAGAGTAGATGATGCTTATCTTGACTGGCGAGTCTGCACCGTCTGTACCCTTGACCAGTCGTGTGCTGGTCAGCGACATGTCGTGTACCACGCTGGCTATCGTCTGTCCGCCTGTGGTGGCATCTGTTCTGTACGCAATCGACACCGGTATCAGCACCACCTTGTTCCAGTCGGCATTGTTGCGGTTCTGGTTGAGATGATTGATGAGGCCCGAGATGTTGTTGAACGTATAAGAGTTGGTAGACGATGTATAAGTGGCCAGGAACGTCGACTTGTAGTCTACAATCTTGTTGTTCTCAAAGAAGGAGCGCATCTCCGACTTGGGAATGATGAGCAGTGTGGTCGGAGCACCAAGCGCATACTTGCTGGTGGTGGTGTTGTTGATGCGCTTCAGCGTAATCTTGGCAGAAGAGATATACTCTTTGTCGTGACCGGCGAATATCTGGTCTATGGGCAGGGTCATCTCGGTGAAGATTCCGGCGGGCGACTTCAGATAGGTGCAGCTGTTGTCGTTGGCCAGCTGTGCGATGTTCTGGCTGTTGGTGATGGTCGAAGTCTGCAGCACCTCTTCAGTACCGGCAAACGATACGACGCCTTTCATTACACTGTCGTTGTATACGTATTGGAAATATAGATTGAGCTGACTGCTGCCGATATAGGCCATCGAACCGAGACCACCGGTATTCTCAAAGAAGAAGCCAGGCACCACATTGTGGATGAACGTATAGTCGTTCTTGAAGTCGGCGGGATTGGCAAAGTACTTTCTCAGGATATAGGTACCATAATTCTTGTATTGGTTGCCGTTGCGGTCGGTGTATTTGTCGTTGAGCAATACACGGATGTTGGTCTGGTAGTACTTGTTGTTTCTGATGCTGTCTACCTCACTTTGGTCGTAGATAGTATAGGGTCTGCTTACCGAATAAGCATTGGACGCGATGAGACCTTCGTTGTGGGGATTATAGTCAGAGTAGTAGTTCTTACCCTCGTTCATAGGCTTGTCCATTTCGTAGACACGCATCTTCATCGGTGTGATGGAGTCGCCGTAATAGCCTGAAGGGAACAGTCGGATTTCACAAGAGTCGGCAATGATTTCGCCGTTCTCAAGACTGCGGATGCTGTCTTTCTTGGGGAAGGAGAAGCCTTCGAGGCAGTTGAACTGTATCATGCAGTCGCCGGTAACGTAGGAGCCGGTTTCGGGGTCTCTTACTTTTCCCAGGTATGCAGTGATGTTGCGCGAAAGTACCGAGCCGGCAAGTACCGAGCGGGTAGAAACAGAGAAGGTATCGGTCTTGATTGCGATGTCGGCGCCGCCGATGATGGTTTGGCCGATGTCGTCGGTGGTGTTGTCACAAGCGACGAATGTAATCAGCGAAATGAGCAGACCGAGAGTATATCCAATTTTCTTCATTGATTGTTACATGTAATTAGATGAGTGTGTCGAAGAAGTCAGTATATGCTTTGGCATAGTCTTCTCCGGGATAGCGGAGCAGGGGACGCTGCTTGTCCTCTGCATATTTGATGAGTGATTCGGTGATAGGGGTCTGGCCCTCGATTACTCCGTCGGAATTGTCGATGGCAAGTTTGCCTAACTCAATCAGGTCAAAGTGGTCATCGTATGGCTTCAGCAGTTCTTCGTTGGCCTCCTTGAACTCGAGGGTCTTCTTGAAGTGCTCGCCGAGTATGTTTTTGAGCTCGTTGGGATACAAAGCCATGGCAACCTTGGTATTGGCGAAGGTGGGCTCGTCGTGGTAGGCGGTCTTCACATAGAAGGGAATGACGGCCGACATCCATCCCTGACAAACGATGAGGTCGGGCGACCAGCGGAGCTTCTTGACAGTCTCCAGCACACCACGGGCAAAGAAGATGGCACGCTGACCATTGTCGGTGTATTCATTGCCGCTTTCGTCCATGGCCATCTGGCGCTTGGCGAAATAGTCTTCGTTGTCAATGAAGTATACCTGTATTCTTGAAGTGGGTATTGACGCAACCTTTATAATCAGTGGATGGTCGGTGTCGTCGATGACCAAATTCATTCCAGACAGTCTGATAACCTCGTGGAGCTGGCCACGGCGCTCATTGATGACGCCCCACTTGGGCATAAATGTGCGTATCTCAAAGCCGGCGTCTTGAGTCATGCGAGGTAAGTCGCGGCCAATGATTGACATTGCGGACTCGGGGAGGTAAGGATTGATTTCCTGGTTGACGAATAGTACTTTCTTTGCCATAATATGTGTATTAATGCATTTTATGTGTTTCCACATTTGGCTGCAAAGGTACGAAAAAAAAACGGGAATAGACCCTTTTTCTTCTAAAATCAAACAAAAGCAACCCTAAAATTGGTTAATTTTCAGTTAATTGCTTGCTTTGGGCCGTTTTTGGTCGTTTCTGGAACATCAATTATAGTCGTGCGCTCCGCCTTTGCTTTCGGCATGGGAATTGTGTCAGTCAGTGCAAGCAGAGGCATCACTTCTGTGCCGGAATCCGGCGATTTTAGCGTCGTGAAGGCAGAGTGCTACTCCGAAGGACATAGCGTAGCGTCGTCAGCGGATGGCAGCTCTGTGAATGATTGTAAAGGCAACATGCTCCTGATGGCTTTATAGTGTATTTCAAACTGTGATATGGTCATTTCGCGCTTTGCAATCATTGTTTCCAATCACGATTTCTCTATTTCCAACTTCGCTTCTTCTTTATACTTGGTCGCTGTCATGATAGACTTTTCCGCCAGGCTTTCATGGTCGTCCTTCTCTGCCTCGTCTGTTATGGAGAAATCAGCCGCACGCCTCATTGCGATGCTGTCTTTCTCGTCATAGTCTCTGGTTGTCGTGACGGTTTAGAGAAATGGCTTCAGGCTTCTCATAACCAATGATATTGCTATTGCCAATATAATCACGGAGTTTCTGAAAATAAATGAAAAAAGGCATGGACAGTCTGCTGACTCTCCATGCCTCTTGGCGGTAGTATTGTTGTTCTATTATTCTACGACAATCAGTGCGTCTTCTTCCAGTACGGCCTGTCCGGGCTTCACGCAGATGGCAGTAACCTTACCGTCGGCCTCGGCCTCGATGTTGTTGGCCATCTTCATAGCCTCAAGCACTACCAGTGTGTCACCGGCTTTTACTTCCTGACCCACCTCTACGCAAATCTGAGTGATGGTGCCAGGCAGTGGGGCCTTGATTGCATTGGAAGTGTTCACGTTGGTAGCTGCGGGTGCGTCGTCGGCAGCTGCCTCTACGGGCTGTCCCAGCACTACCTTCTTCTTCTCAGGCTCGGCTTCCTTCTCTATCTGTACCTTATAGCTCTCGCCGTTTACGGTAATGTCAGCCACATTGTTCTCGTCTATAGCGGCAATGGTAACTTCGTACTCTTTGCCTTCTATGGTATATTTGAATTCTTTCATTTTGTCTGTTATGGTTTTGGTGTTACACCTAAGAACTTCGCATTCCACAAAGTGTGACGTGGCTTGATGGTAATGATACCTGGCTCCTTGTCATGCACGTTGTTGCCGCTGTATTCATAGAGTGCCATGGCGATGGCTGCATAAGCATTTTTGTCCATATTCGTTTCTCCTTTGATTACATTGGCATACAGCCATGTTTCTTTGCTGGTAATGACTGCTTCTTGGTAGCCAGCTGAGCCAGACCGCGGCATATACGGAAGCGGGTGTTACGAGGCTCAATCACATCATCAATGTAACCATACTGGGCTGCCTGATACGGATTGGCAAACATCTCTGTGTATTCCTCTTCCTTCTCGGCCAAGAATGCGTTTACATCCTCGCCTGCCTCCTTCTTGGCTTTGGCCTCGCGGGCGCACAATACGGCTACTGCACCGCTGGCACCCATTACGGCTATCTCTGATGAAGGCCATGCGAAATTGAGGTCAGCACGCAGCTGCTTGCAACCCATTACGATGTGCGAACCACCATAGCTCTTGCGCAGTGTGATGGTAATCTTTGGCACTGTAGCTTCGCCGTAAGCGTAGAGCAACTGTGCTCCGTGCAGAATTACTGCATTATACTCCTGTCCTGTACCAGGAAGGAAGCCGGGTACGTCTACCAGTGATACAATTGGAATGTTGAATGCGTCGCAGAAACGTACAAAGCGTGCACCCTTACGAGAAGCGTTTACATCGAGCACGCCAGCGTATGCAGAAGGCTGGTTGGCTACGATACCCACGCTCTGGCCGTTGAAGCGGGCAAAGCCGGTGATGATGTTCTTGGCAAACTTGGGCTGAACCTCAAAGAAATCTCCGTTGTCTGTAATGGCTGTGATGACCTTGTACATGTCGTAGGCCTGGTTGGGGTCCTCGGGGATGATCTCGTTGAGCAGGTCGGCCTTGCGGTCAATGGGGTCGTCGCACTCGCATCTTGGCGCTTCTTCCATGTTATTGGAAGGAATGTAAGACAGCAGTGCCTTAATCATATCCATGCACTCCTCCTCGGTCTTTGCGGTAAAGGTGGTCACACCACTCTTGGTGGCATGTACGCTGGCACCTCCCAGATGCTCGGCGTCAATGTCCTCGCCTGTAACGGTCTTTACTACCTTCGGGCCGGTAAGGAACATATAGCTGGTCTGCTCCTTCATGATGATGAAGTCGGTAAGAGCGGGTGAATATACGGCTCCACCGGCGCAGGGACCAAGAATGGCGCTAATCTGGGGAACTACTCCTGATGCAAGGATGTTGCGCTCGAAAATCTCGCCATATCCGGCAAGCGCGCAGATACCCTCCTGGATGCGGGCGCCACCAGAGTCGTTCATGCAGATAACGGGGGCTCCCATAGTCATAGCCATATCCATCACCTTGCAAATCTTCTGTGCCATGGTCTCAGAGAGAGAACCGCCATTTACAGTGAAGTCCTGTGCATATACATACACCAAGCGACCGTCGATGGTTCCGCTTCCCGCAACCACGCCATCGCCCATATACTGCTTCTTGTCCATGCCGAAGTTGTGGCATCTGTGGAGCTTGAACATATCGTACTCCTCGAAGCTGCCTTCATCCAAGAGCATGTCTATACGCTCACGAGCTGTATATTTGCCACGTGCATGCTGCTTTTCGATTGCCTTTTCGCCACCTCCAAGACGTGCTTGCTCGCGCTTCGCAATCAGCTCTTTGATCTTTTCTACTTGTTTACTCATAATCGAATATCTTATGTTTTCTATTGTCTAAACTCGTGCAAAGTTACTAATAAACATTCAAATCAGAGAAAAAAAACATATTTTAATTCATTCCGTGGTTATTTTCTCTTATGATGAACGAGGTAAGGTTGGAGATAAGTGACGTATTCGCTTTCAAAGTTAGGAGTCAAGATGCCGTTACCGATGGCTTGCTCTATCTCATGGATGCTCCAGTATCTACCTCCGTCGAGCTCGTCGCGGTCAGGGACAATCGTGCCGCGATAATGGCACAAATAGACGTTGACCAACTCGTATTCGGTCGTGCTTTCGTATGCGTAGCGGGTGACGAACTCCGGCACAAAGTCGCTTATACCTATCTCTTCTTTTACCTCTCTGCGTAGGGCGTCTTCGATGTGTTCGCCCAAGTCAACATGACCTCCGCATGCGGTGTCCCATTTCCCAGGCTGGATATCCTTCCATTCGGGACGGCGCTGGAGGTATATGTCCCCGTTGTCATTGATAACGTGCAGATGGACCACTGGGTGGAGTATCTTGCAGCCATCGTGGGCGTGGCCTCTGGATATGGTGCCGAGGAAGTGGCCTTCTTCGTCAACGATGGGGAACAGTTCGTATCGATTGTCTTTCATTGTCGTGTCTCAGAGCTTGTCAAAGAAAGTGAACATGCCATCGAACGCACGACCGATGTCAACCTTGTGGTCGAAGATGCCAAAGAGTGCACTGCCGCTGCCACTCATCTGTGCATAGATGGCTCCCTCCTGATACAGGCGTTGCTTGATGTCGGCAAGTTCGGGATGCAGGGCAAACAGCGGTTTCTCAAAATCGTTTGTGAGTTCGTCGCGCCAAGTCTCGATGGGCTGTCTGACAATGTCGCGACAACACTTGGCTGGCATTTGTGGGACAATGTGGGCAAAGGCTTCCTTCGTAGAGATGGCAATGTCTGGTTTGACGATACCTATGTAGTAGGTGTCAAGCGCATCCCATGGTCCGTCGGTCGGTTCGAGTATCTCTCCGATACCCGTGGCATACGACGGCTCGGCTGTAATGAAGAATGCGCAGTCGGCACCCAATCTGGCTGCATAGCGCTCCATCTCTGCATTGCCCATATTCAACCTGAACCGCTCGTCCAGCAGACGTATCATGTAAGCAGCATCGCTCGAGCCACCTCCAAGTCCTGCCTGAGATGGTATCTGCTTGAAGAGGTGGGCGTGGATGCGTGGAAGGTCGTAGTCCTGGGCAATCAGGTTGTATGCCTTGACTACCAGATTGTTTTGCTCGTTACAGGCAACGGGGATACCATAGATTTTGAGGTCGCATGCAGTGTCTATGGGAAATTCGTCATCCATGCGTTTGATTTCCAAGGTATCGGTGAGCTTAGTTGGGTAGAACACCGTCTGGAGCTCATGATACCCGTCGCTCCGCTTGTTTACAATATTGAGACCAAGATTAATCTTGGCGCAGGGGAATGTAATCATATCGCAATCATAATTATTAGCGTTGCAAATTTAGTTAAAAATAATTATTCGTACGCTTGATATGAGGAAAAAAGTGTTGATGGATACCCTAAAAAGTCATTTCTCCACCTCTTGCCCAGCATCCTCTGTGTATGTAATGGCGCTTATGAGGAGAGGGGATGTCAAAGAAAAGCCGCAATGTACGACCAGGGTACATTGCGGACATAATCTTGCGGCAGCCGAGGACAGCCCCCGAACTATAGAGTGGATCAACGCTCGCAGTCGGGGCTATAAATCGCTACTTTTATCACGCCCTCTTCCTTGTTTTCGAATATCCGGTACGCCTTTTCTATCTCGCTGAGGGGGAAGCGATGAGTGATAAGCGGCGTGGTGTCAATCTTGCCTTGCTCGATGAGACGGAGTATCTCTTCGCAGTCGCATCCGTCTACGCCACCGGTCTTGAAGGTGAGGTTTTTGCCATACATATCGGGTAGGGGCAGAGTCTGAGGTTCGTCGTAGAGTGCCACGACAGTGACAATGGCATTGGGACGAGCGCATTTCCAAGCCAGCGCGAAGGTATTCTTGCCTCCAGCCACTTCCAGCACTCTGTCGGCGCCACCGTTGTCGCTATGGGATCTGACGAAGTCCTCGCAGTCTTCGGGAACGGTAAGCAGCACATCGGGGTAATGCTCCTTAACAAAGGCGAGGCGCTCTTCCGACTTTTCGCACACGATGATGCGCTTGGGATGCTTGAGCATGACGCAGAGCAGTGTGCAGATACCGGTTGGGCCGGCTCCGATGATGAGCACGGTGTCGTCTTCGGATATTTCGCTGATACGTGCAGCCCAGAAGCCAGTGGCAAGTATGTCGCCAGTGAATAATGCCTGTTCGTCTGATACGCCATCCGGAATACGGTTTAGCCCTTGGTCGGCCAGCGGAACGCGTACATATTCGGTCTGTCCGCCATCTATCCTGCATCCCAAGGCCCAACCGCCATTGGGTGAGGTGCAGTTGTTCACGTAGCCATGCTTGCAGTAGAAACACTCACCGCAGAACGTCTCTACGTTGACCGTGACGCGGTCGCCGACCTTTACTTTGTTCACATCCTTGCCCACATCCTCGACCACTCCCACCATCTCGTGGCCTACGGTGATGCCCGGAACGGCTCTCGGCACGCTACCGTGCTTGATGTGGAGGTCGCTGGTGCAGATGCTGCTCAGCGTTACTCTCACCAGAGCGTCGGTAGACTCCTGTATCGATGGTTTCGGTTTCTCGGTCAGGGCAAATCTGCCTTTTTCGATATATGTATATGCTTTCATTATTTAGTAGATGTTTGAGTTATCTGTTCTTCTATGTTGGTGGCATGGGTCTACAGCTCTCTGCTATACCTATTCATATATAGTAGCCACAATCCGTCGCGGCCCACCATAGTCTCTGAACTCGCAGAGATAGATGCCCTGCCACGTACCGAGGTTGAGCCTTCCGTCGGTGATGGGGATGCTGAGGCTGACGCCAAAGAGCGAACTCTTGGCATGGGCCGGCATGTCGTCGGCACCCTCCAGCACATGGTCGTAGTAAGGCTCGTTCTCCCTGACGATGTGGTTCATGATTTTCTCCATATCCGAGCGCACGTCGGGGTCGGCATTCTCATTGATACTTAGTGCGCAGGAGGTGTGCTTGACAAAGAGATTGAGCAGCCCGGTCTTGGGGAGCGGCTTGGGCAGCCTGTCGATGATTTCGCAGGTCACGAGGTGACATCCGCGGTGCTTGGCGGCGAGCGCAAATTCCACTTGTTGTATCATTACTCTTCGCCCTCCACTTTGCATGATACGAAGTGCATGTCTCTTTCAGCCTTCTCACGAGGGAAGGAGAAGTAGGTGCAAGTGGCTTCGGTGCAGATGTTGCCGGCCGAGTCGGTGAGCGTTGCGTCGATGACGACGATATTGCGCCTCTGCTCGCGTATGTGTGCCCTGATAGTAAGCTCCGTGTCGTCTGTCGATATCGGCCGCTTGTAGCGGGTTTCCATTTTCGATGTCACACCGGTGGTCTGCAGCTTGCGCATGACTACCCAGCCGCATACTTCGTCGAGCAGCAGCGCCTGTATGCCTCCATGCAGGGTGTTGAGCCACCCCTGATAGTTGGCTGATGGCTTCCACTTGCTTATGATGTCCTCTCCGTCCTCATAGAAACAGAGGTGTACGCCGAAGGGATTGTCTGGGGCACAGCCGATGCAGTTGTAGCCTTCCATACCCGTCCATGGGTTTATAATCTTCTTGATGTCCATAATGCTTTTTGTTAGAGTTGGTGACAGCGCCATTGTCTCAGCCGCTCGCATGGCATGCAATATGCCCTCAAGGGTTTCGTTTGCCTTTCCGCAGCGCTCGTTTGCGTTCGTCGAGATGGCTGCTCTCCCGTTTCCGCTCGCTTATGCTGCCACGGCGACGGACTTGGTCATGATGAAGGCTACCTCGCCATGCCCATTCAAGCAGACGATGACAGACGCCACCACCGACCGCCACCGCCGGGCGATGCTACTCGGCGGCATTGATAGCGCCAAGTATCTGCTCGGCGTGTATCTTGGTCTTGATTTCCTTGGGAGTGAAAATCTTTTCGATGATGCCTTCTTCGTTTACGAGATACGTCGTACGCAGGATGCCGATGGTGTGGCGGCCACAAGCTACCTTCTCGCCCCAACAGCCGAGCTGCTGCAGCAGGGTGGTCTCAGTGTCGGCAATGAGAGGGAACTGCAGGCCGTGGGCATCGGCAAACTTCTTCTGGAGAGCTTGCTTGTCCTTGCTTACGCCGATAATCTCGTAGCCGGCGGCAGCCAGCTCTTCCTTGTGCGCTTGCAGCGAACAGGCTTCGGCTGTGCATCCGCTGGTGTTGGCTTTGGGATAGCTGTAAAGCACTATCTTGCGACCGCGATAGTCGCTCGCTTTGATTTCGTGTCCGTCTTGGTCTATGCCAAGAATCTCTGGAATTTTATCTCCTATAGTCATGGTTGTGGTGTATTGGGTTATAGTTCTCTGACGAAATGGGGGAAGGCCTCGTCGCCCATGTGGGGCGCGTATTCGAATCCTTCGTAACTGAATGTGGTCAATTCTGCAGGGTTGACCAGTTGGTTGTTAGCTATGTATCTTACCATTGCTCCACGGCACGACTTGGCCCACACGGCCTGCATCTTGAGACGGCCGTCTCGCTGTCGCACATAGAACAAGGGATGGATGACTCTCACCTCCTGGCAGACTCTCTTCCAGTCGAACAGATGCTCATATTCTTCGGTCGAGAGGTGTATCAGAATACCGTCGTCCATCTTCACGCTGTCTATGAGCACCTCTGTCAGCCTGTCCTTCCAAAACAGATTGACCGGTTTGTCATTGGTGGCATCTAATGATACACAATGCTCCATGCGATAGGGCACGATACCGTCCATGGGACGAAGTATGCCATAGAGAAAGCATGTTATCCAGAGGTGTTTCTGCGCATATCCTAAGGCTGCATCGCTCAGTGAGGCAGCTCTGAGGTGCTTGTATGCCTGCCCGTTGTAGGCAAGTATCGCTGGCAGCTTGGTCGCCGTGGCATAGGCGTGATATCGCTTCAGGTTTTCGGCAGCTATCTTGTGGCTGCAGTCCAGTTGGCGTGCCAGTTCGTCCACGTCCATTCTCGCCATTTCGGCAGCCAGAGTGTCGGCGGTCGATTGGAAGAGTGGGGTAGTGAGAGGTGGCCTCTCCGCCTTGTCAAACATGATTTTTGCATTGGCCAATAGTATCTGCATATTCTCTCGCGTGTTCTTTGGATTTTATTTGGGTATGTCCAAGGTCAGCCCTGTAGGGCTGCAAGTCTTCGGTGCATGCACCGAAACTTCGTTCGTCAATACCTTTTTACAAAATTCTAAAAAATCCTTGAAATATGCAAGCAATATGGCCAAAAACTTGACCTATACCATGAAAGATGTATTCTGCGCCGTAAGGCAATTCCAGTCACAGCGCCGCCAATTCTATAGTATAGTCATCGTAAAATCAGTTTCATGATGCGAAACAATGAATTCAGACCTGGAACCGATTATTTCGCAGCCTGAAAGAAATCATTCCAACCCCCATTTCCCCACGAAAACCATCGCGGTGAGCTTGGATCAGTTTGACAACAATTTATGGGTGGTAAAAGACAATATGAGTTGGCATTTGCTTGGCGTCATAAGTATGGCTGCGCGAATGACTCTCGTCGCTCCAACTCCAGTAGTTTCTTCTTGGCATCCAGTCCGCCGGCATAACCGGTCAGAGTATGGTTGCATCCGATTACTCTATGGCAAGGAACGAGGATAGAGATGGCATTGGCTCCGATGGCCTGTGCCACCGCTCTCACGGCATTCGGTTGACCGATGCCTACGGCAATGTCCTTGTAGCTTCTGGTCTCTCCGTAAGGAATGTAGGGCAGTGACAGCCACACTCGCTTCTGAAACTCGGTTCCGCAGAGATGCAATGGGATGTCAAAGGTCATGCGGCTTCCTGTGAAGTATTCATCCAGTTGCCCCATGGCCCGTTGTATAACATCCGAACTGCGTCTTGTAAATTCTACACGCATCATCCGCATGACTCGTCTCATATTGCGCTCAGAACAAGGCATGTCGTTCCAGTCGCATAGGCACAATTCATCATCAACAGAAGCCAATACCATCTCTCCGCAAGGCGACTTATAATACTGTAAACAGGCTACGCCTTTTTTCATATTAGTCATTTTATAGTTGTAGTTGGCTGCTAATAGTCTCAATGTACTCAAATAACGGAAAATATCAGCTAATCTTGATTTTATCATGTTAAAAAATGTTGGTATTCTAATCTGGCGATTAGCGATAAGCTGTAACGTTTACTTTGCTAAAAATCAAAAGTTGACGTACGATAATTGTAGTAATCAGCAACGAAAACATGCGTATAGCCATCATATTGACTCCACACGCAAGCTGCAGCAACGCAGAACAGATGGTCACCAGTGTTTCGCGGAAAGCCAAGCAGTCGCGTTTTATTAGTCATAGAAACGGCTTCGGTGGAAACCAGACACTTTTCGTGTCGATTTAACAGCTGTTTATTTTAACTCCAGTATACGATAGAGTGAAGGCGGGCTTCTGGTTTACTACACAGATCGGTACTGCGGTTCTACTGCTCTGGGCTGCGGTCCTTGTCATCTTCAGCGATGGCTTGTCTGTTTACAATGTAGGCTTGATGACATTCGGTCTTTCTCCTTCTTGCAAGGCATAGTTGAATAAACCATATTCAGCTCTTGTTACGTGTGTCGGCTGGGTAATCTATAGCCTTAGCCATATTACCTCAAGAAATATGGCTCCACATAGTTATGTGCATATACGCTATCAGGGCAATCTGTATCAAAAGAATGACAGGAATGCCATATTTGAATTTCTTGTGCATCGTCTTATGGCGCCAAACTCGCATGGCGATCCATGCTCCGATGCTTCCACCGAGGACAGCCAGCATCAAAAGTGTGGCTTCCGAAATGCGCCACATCGCTTTCTTGGCCTCGTATTTGTCAATGCCGTATACTATGAACGTAACAGCATTGATGGCAAGAAGATAGTAGGAGAGGCAACTATGCAAAGTGTTCATTATAGTATTCAGAAAACTCTATGAGTATTTTGGTGGCAAGAGGAGCGTACCAGGTCTTCACTTCCTGTTCTGTAGGAGTGTGGCCGCCAGGAAAGTGGAAGGCGTTGCTGTAGTGCTCCAGAAAAAGAGGCGAGAAGTTAGCCAGTGTGTCCTTCTCACCAAAAAGTCCCCACACACGATTCTTGTAATATGGGTTGCAATGGGCAAACTGTATGGCTTCCAGCTCAGCAAACTCCGCAATTAGCGCCTCGTCAATCACCAGTCGCTGATTGCCGTCTCTTCGTGGCGCCTTGTATTCATGCTCGCCGATGCGCTCTTTCAGAAACTCCGTCATCTTGAAATGTGGGTTGCCGAGTAGGGCAGGGATGTCCACCACAGGTGCAAGCATCTGCGCAAGAAAAGCTCCGCAGCTGTTGCCCAAAAGCAAGTCGGGCTGCTCCCGGTCGATAATGGTGCTGATCGCTTTCAATGCCTCCCTGGGATGGAGTGGCAAGTCGGGAGTCAGCACCACCGCCTTCCCCACGAAAGCCTCTTGCAGGGCTTTCGCCATCGGGCAACTGCCTGTGGCAAAGAAACCGTGTAAGAATAGTATTTTCTTCATGCCCAAATCTTTAATTCCGACCATCTATAAATGCTTGAAAATGCAAATGCTGTGTGACTCTACTTGCCGATGCAGAGCATCTAACGTATTGATAATCAAGTATGAACACAATACAGGAACAGGGTTTGAGCCGTTGTTAGAAACGGTGTTTTTGCTTCTGCAAATCGCTGATTCTCAACGCAATATGCTGTAGTGTTCCTATTTGTTTTCTCTTGTTTTCACGTCCTACTTTCCAATACAGAGCGTGTAACACTCTGACTATCAGTGTATATAGTGTATAACGGTCGGTAATTGAGCCGTTGGTCATACTCTCTGTACTACCCTGTTAATCCTTTGAATATCAGCGGTTTTGCTATTTCGCCATGATTTGACCTTCTATTGGGGAGATGTCTTCTAATTAACATTTTCTACTTTCCCACGCAGATTTTCAACATATCTGATTATCAGTGTTTTACGTATTAAAAGGACGATAGTTGAGCCGTTGTCCTTTTGAAAACATTTTAGCTTGATTATCAGCTATTTGTCTAAGTTTTGCTTTCTCTTCTTTTCATTTTGAACCTAATTTTGCAGATTGTAAAATTAACATATTTAACATTCAATAACACGATATTGCTATGTGCTCATATCAAAACGTAGCGTAATCTTGCTTTGTTCTGCAGATCCAGTTGTTCAACATGAACACCTCGAAGAACTTGTATGTGTTCATTCTGGCATATGCTTTCATGCTTTTTGGAGAATGCAATTCTATCTTGGCTCGACATCTTGCCGATAAGATGTATAAGTTGCAATCTATATTACCTGTTCTAATGATGATGCAAAATTACCACAAATACTTTTCATTGTGGCATTTTTATACTGAAATCAGTCAAAACACCTCAAAATTTAACTTTCTTCAGTAAAGAGAAAGAAAAAATGGAGTATCAGCTATTCATACAAGTTTATTTCGTCATATACATATATATGGCTTTCATAAACCTGTAAACTCAATCTCTGTTCCTGTTCTAAGCCATTTGAGGTCATGACATTTGAGTTTGGAGAACATGTATATATACATGAGTAAGTCTAAACTTAAACTTACATGCCATAAGTTGAGCTCGATGGCTGCTCATTGACGGCTGGGTCAGTCTTTCTTTTTTCTCCTTGCTGAATTACTTCTTTCTTTTGCTTCTGTGAATCGTTGCGAGAACCGTATTGCGTTTACTCTCAACATCCTAATCCCCAGGTGTGCCTTCCTCATGTTCCCTTCCTTGTGCGTTCTCCGTCTTTTTCATCGTATTTGCACCCCCCAATCTCTTCATGCTGTTGCTCAGTTTCCGACCATCCTTCAACGGCTATCTGCACGATATTTGTTCATCGCTTGTTTATCTGATATAGATACCTGTTTCCTTTACCTAACACCGACTACTTGATTTTCTGCACTTTTCTACACTTCTTATTTTGGACGAAGCAGACACACTTACTTTTTCCGTCGCAAAGTTAGTGCAAGCCGCATTGTATCAAGTACCAGTGCCTTATTACCTGAATTATTTCAAAAACTTTTTCGTCTGACATCATCCAAAAAACTTTTCTGTGCCAAGGTGAAATAATTCGGTAATTCCTTGCTTGCCTGCTTTCCTTGCCAACTCTGATAGCAACGTAAAAAATAAATGTTTCACTTCTAAAATTTCAAAGTTATGAAAAAGATTGAAAATTCTTTCGTAGTAAGCGGTTTCGTAGGTAAGGATGCAAGCATCCATCAGTTCTCAACAGCAAGCGTTGCACGTTTCTCACTGGCCATCAGCCGTACTGAGAAGAACGGCGAAGAAACAAACCGCACATCAGCCTTCATGAATGTAGAGGCATGGCGCAAAAACAAGAACACCTCTTCCTTCGATCGCCTTGTAAAGGGAACTCTCCTTACGGTAGAAGGCTACTTCAAGCCTGAGGAATGGCAGGATGCCGATGGAGTTAAGCACAACCGTGTGGTTCTCGTCGCAACCAAGTTCTACGAAGCTGTGGAGAAAGAAGAAACTCCTGCTCCACAGGAGAGCAAGACAAAGAAGGGCAAATAACCCTTCTCGTCATCAAAGAGTGGCCTTCGGGTCGCTCTTTTTTGTGTTTTGGGCTCTCTTTTTCCTTACAGAACCATATAAATTTGCTCTTTATCCAACATTTTCCTTGCCGTTATGCATTTATTTCAAAAACATTGCGTAATTTTGCAGTCGTAAATATAAGCGCAATATAAAATAGAAGATAAAACAATATATAAATTATAGCAAAGTATAAAATAAAAGTGTGACATTATGGCTGACTATTACGAATATTCCATACCAGAATTGATAAAGCTGCTTGGAGCGAGATTCAAAGATTATCGTCTGCGTAGTAACATGACGCAGAAGGATGTCTCTGAGCAATCTGGTATCACCATTACTACCATTCACAAGTTTGAGAACGGAACGTCAGGCAATATGTCGCTTGGTACGTTCCTATTGCTGATGAAGGCTATCGGCCAGATAAATACTCTAGACGAACTGATGCCAGAACTTCCAGATTCTGCATATCTCATCAAGTCAGAAAAGAAGGTTCAACGAATTAGACATAAGAAATCATGATAACAAGCTCCCTTAAAATAATGCTCTGGGACAAGGAAATCGGTCGTTTGTCATGGGATGGCAGGAAAGGAATTTCGTACTTCGAGTTCAATCCTGCTGTTATCGGTGGCGAACTAGATCCTTTCCCTCTTATTGCTTCTACCAAGTCACCTGCAAGCCGTCGTCCTATCATGGGAGATAAGGAAATGAAGCTTTACCGTAAATTGCCTCCTTTTCTTGCTGATTCGCTTCCTGATGCTTGGGGAAATCAAGTCTTCGAATGTTGGAGAATACAGAGCGGCATCCGAAACCAGGAAATCACTCCTCTTGAAATTCTCTCTTTCATTGGCAAGCGAGGAATGGGAGCATTGGAGTTTATCCCTGAATCATCTGGCATAAAGAAGTCCGAACAACTCAATCTTAAAGCTTTGACGGACTTGGCTCAAAAGATATTCACTGAGCGTGAGAACGTAAAGATAATGCCAGATGAGTCTTTGACGATGCAATCCTTGATAGCTGTTGGCACCTCTGCAGGTGGCAGACAGCCTAAAGCCATCATTGCCATAAATCCAAAGACTGGTGAGATAAGAAGCGGACAGATAGCTGGGCAAAAAGAGTTTGAATACTGTATTCTTAAGTTTGGTGATCCTTCACGTTCTTCTGCTGAGCTTGAAATGGCTTATTACAAAATGGCTACAGCTGCTGGTATCAACATGATGCCATGTGAACTTATTGAAGTTGAGGGACAGAATCACTTCATAACGCATCGTTTCGATCGTGATGAGGAACGTAAGCTTCACATGCAGACACTGGCTGCCTTATACCCCGAGGCAGACAGCTACGAGAAACTGCTGATGGTATGTCGTAAGATGCGACTTCCTGAATCCACACAGGAAGAGGTATTTCGCAGGATGGTGTTCAACATCCTTGCCAACAACACCGATGACCACAATAAGAACTTTTCTTTCCTAATGGACGAAAACGGTCATTGGAAGTTATCGCCAGCATATGACATGACCTATATTTTCAATGTCGGAGGTTTCCTTCCAGAGACTATGCACTGCCTTATGATGCAAGGAAAGCTGCAAGGTCAAACCCTTGAAGATGCTCTTGCTCTCGCCAAAGATAATGGTATCAGAAAGGCAGAAACCATTATCAAAGAGGTTGCTTCTGCTATCTGTAAGTTCCGTAAATACGCAGAAGAATGTGGTGTAGGTCAGCAATGGATAGCTGCTGTTGAAACTTGCTTGAACAACCATCTGGCAAATTGGGGCTTCTTGCCAGATAGCAGTTCACCATCATTTGATATTGATGGCATTCTATATGAGAATGTACGTGTAGAACAAACTTACAAAGGCAATTTCCATCTTCTTTGCGAGATACAAGGAAAAGAGCGTAAGTTTGTTATATCAAAAAACAAAGCAGCGTATGCAGAGATTGAAGAAACAGGTACTTCCAACCTTTCGATAGAACAACTGCATACACTGGTTGAAACATACCTTGCCAGGTAAATCTACATATTGATACTACATAAAGAGCGGCTTCGGTCGCTCTTTTTTATACCTTCTCCCTACTGAAGGAAAACTGTCTTTTTTACATTCGAAAGTATGGGTAATAGACTTGAAACCATGAAAACATTTGAGTTTGGAGAACATGTATATATACATGAGTAATTCTAAACTTAAACTTACATGCCATAAGTTGAGCCCGATGGCTGCTCATTGACGGCAGGGTCAGTCCTTCTTTTTTCTCCTTGCTGAATTACCTCTTTCTTTAGCTTCTGTGAATCGTTGCGAGAACCGTATTGCGTTTACTCTCGACATCCTAATCCCCAGGTGTGCCTTCCTCATGTTCCCTTCCTTGTGCGTTCTCCGTCTTTTTCATCGTATTTGCACCCCCCAATCTCTTCATGCTGTTGCTCAGTTTCCGACCATCCTTCAACGGCTATCTGCACGATATTTGTTCATCGCTTGTTTATCTGATATAGATACCTGTTTCCTTTACCTAACACCGACTACTTGATTTTCTGCACTTTTCTACACTTCTTATTTTGGACGAAGCAGACACACTTACTTTTTCCGTCGCAAAGTTAGTGCAAGCCGCATTGTATCAAGTACCAGTGCCTTATTACCTGAATTATTTCAAAAACTTTTTCGTCTGACATCATCCAAAAAACTTTTCTGTGCCAAGGTGAAATAATTCGGTAATTCCTTGCTTGCCTGCTTTCCTTGCCAACTCTGATAGCAACGTAAAAAATAAATGTTTCACTTCTAAAATTTCAAAGTTATGAAAAAGATTGAAAATTCTTTCGTAGTAAGCGGTTTCGTAGGTAAGGATGCAAGCATCCATCAGTTCTCAACAGCAAGCGTTGCACGTTTCTCACTGGCCATCAGCCGTACTGAGAAGAACGGCGAAGAAACAAACCGCACATCAGCCTTCATGAATGTAGAGGCATGGCGCAAAAACAAGAACACCTCTTCCTTCGATCGCCTTGTAAAGGGAACTCTCCTTACGGTAGAAGGCTACTTCAAGCCTGAGGAATGGCAGGATGCCGATGGAGTTAAGCACAACCGTGTGGTTCTCGTCGCAACCAAGTTCTACGAAGCTGTGGAGAAAGAAGAAACTCCTGCTCCACAGGAGAGCAAGACAAAGAAGGGCAAATAACCCTTCTCGTCATCAAAGAGCGGCCTTCGGGTCGCTTTTTTTATGCATCTCCTTTTCTTTGCCGAATGGGTGTTCCTGTTATAATGATTGCCATACATCGACTTCTGGGAATCGGTAGAAATTCTGTTGCGAAGGTAATGGTTACGTCTCATCTCCTGCAAGGTCAAGGCTGCCCGCTTTGATGGAAAATCTCCACACCTTTCGGGTAGTATTTTGCATCAAAACCTTGCCAAGATAGCCGTAACACCTTCTGAAAGCAACATAATTTTTAACCATTCCCGAAGTAGTTGATCTACGAAAGGGAGAAAAAACAATATCAATATGACGACAAGAGAATCGATTTTGAGCCGACTGACCAAGGGTGTTAGTGGCACAGACCAGGAACTTTTCAGCAAGGATGAGTTGAACAAGTTTGCGGACTTCTACCGTGACAAGTGGGACGAGAACACAAGCGAAGACGTAATTGCTGAGTCCTTTGTGGATTATTGGTGGGACACTGACAGAGCCTGCCGTAGATGCTCTGAGTGCGGCAAACTCATGCGTGAAGGCTATTGTGTGGATATGGGAGTAGCCTACTATTGCAGCGAGGATTGCTTACATAGTGACTTCACAGATGAAGAGTGGGCAGAAGAATGCGAAAGCAACGACCAGAGTTATTACACAGAATGGTAACAATTTTATCAATTCAGATATGGAACAGAAAATGACTATCAATGGAGTAAGCACCTGCACCATTGCAGGTGCTGAGAAATACGAGAAATATCAGTCGGGCATAGGCAGAAAGAGACGTACACTTGTACAATATGACTACCGACATGCGGACGGAGAACTCTTCTCTTGCGTATGCGCAACGCTTGAAGAGTGCCGGAAGAAGCGTGATGAATGGATGAAAAGGAAGGAGGGAATAAGATGATTACTCCTTACAAGACACTTATTGTTAGGTTCAACTCGCCCATTGCAGTAATAGATGAAGTCTTTAACGATGCGGCTTATTTGGGAGTTGGCAATCTGAAAGAATGGATTGACGATTACGAAAGCACACGTTTCACCGCAATAGACGAACAAACGGCAGTCATCACAAGCGAGTATAATATGGAATGCGTAAGAGAATGGCTTGAACATCATGCCACCTTCGCAGTAATAGCAGAATACTAATAGTGTGGCGGTGCATCTACCGCCCACATTTCACAATAAACAAATAGACAGTTATGGCAAATCAAGCAACTACCACCTACAAGGTGACAGGTTCTCGCAAGGCTGTGAGCGACCTTTGGAAGACCCTGATGGGTATGAATGTGAACACCAAGAATGTATGGCTGAACGAATTGGCAGACTTCTATGGCATCGACTACGGAGCAAAGCAAATCAGCGTCAGAGGGCACATCTATTGGGCAGAGTATGAGGAAGATGATGAGAATGCACTTCTCTCATTCGAGACAGAAAGCGCATGGGATGCGTGCACCGAACTATTTGAAGAGATAAACCATCATCTGCACGATGAACTTTCTATCAGTTACCGAGTTTGTGAATGTGGATGCGAAGTTTACTACGTCCATGACGAAGGCTCTTTTTTCCCAGAAGAGTGTTGTGTCAGTTCAAACGGCAAACCATTTGAGGACGCTTATGATGATGTTTACGATACGGTGAAGGATGCTATCAATGAATGGGTATCAAAGACCGGAATCGAACAAGGAGAACGCACAGAGGAACAGATGGTTGACTTCATCAACGAGTATGAGTATGAGAATGAAGAAACCTACTTCTATATTCGGGTCTTCACTTTTGAATAAGAAACAAGAGAGAGCATGAGCAAGCCTTGTGCTCTCGCATTAAACCTACACAGAATATGTACGAATATGAATCAGAATTATTGGGAGAGTCTTGCGAACTGGGAACCCCATGGAAAGGCTGCCGCTTTGCTACAATCATTGAAGATTATGGAAAGGAACTGCTTGTACAAGTGAGCAGCGGTGCAGAGGTGACAGTACTCAGAGACGAGGTGTTTATACTCTGACGACCTAACACTTCTCCTGACTATAAAGGCTGTCAGGAGAAGTGACAAGGCTAACCAAAGTAACGTCAGTAACTTTGTACACGTTAATACAAGTAGCCACGTAGCCTTGTGGACTTGTGTAGTTGTACACATTTATACATATATAGATAATGGAAATAAGTATGAAACAGAAAATCATTACGTTCGCCAACCACAAAGGAGGGGTGTCAAAGACCACTTCCACAGCCTCTATCGGGGCTTGCATGGCGCAAATGGGAAAGAAAGTCCTGCTCATCGACCTCGATGGACAGGCAAATCTCACATTGTATTTCATCCCTAACGAAGATGACATTGAGACCAGCATCTTTGATGCTCTCGTAGATGGAGCACCATTGCCTGTGAAGCATATCAGGGAAAATCTCGACCTTGTGCCATCCTCACTTGAAATGGCGAGTGCGGAGATTGCCCTGACCAATCTCTTGGCAAGAGAACAGCTGCTCAGTAGGCTTCTTGACCCAATCAGACAGGACTATGACTACATCCTCATCGACTGCCCACCTTCATTGGGCATCGTCACCACGAATGCCTTTCTTGCAGCCGATGAAATCATCGTGCCAATGACTCCTGAGCTGCTTCCGCTCAAAGGAATGAGGATGCTTGATGCTTTTGTGACCAATCTCCAAAGAGTGAAGCCCTCTCTTCGCCTGGGAGGTGTGTTCATAGCCCGCTTCAACCATCGAAGACTGAACAAGGTGGTTGAGCAAGCCGTAAAGTCTCGCTACGAAAGCATCACCATGAAGACCCGAATCCGTGAGAACATAGCCCTCGCCGAGTCGGCAGGAAGCGGAAAAAGCATCTTCGAGTACGACCCTAACTCCAATGGAGCCAAAGATTACCTTGCGTTGACGGAGGAGATTATTTCACGTAATCAATAAAGACACCATGGGAAAGAAGAATATGGACATCCTGCTTGGCAATATCTTGGGAAATGCTGCCATCAAGCCGCAGGACAGGTATGAAGAGCCGGCTGCTCCTTTACCAGAGAATGATGCTCCAGCACCATCTACGAAAGCAACAACCAAGGAACAGTCTGATGACTCTTGGCGACACTTCTCCTTTATATGCTCAAAAGCCCTTGTGGACAAGGTGCAAGCCATTGCCCACAAAGAAGGCTTTACTATCCGTTCCTTTATGGAATATGTCATGAAACAAGGTATAGAGGCTTATGAGTCCAAGCATGGAAAGGTGAAGAAAATCAGGTCGAAAGAAATTCATGAGGTGATGTAGCCATGTGGATAAGTAGCCATGTATATGTGTGGACGTGTACACATGTGGACATGAATACATATAGACATGAATACATATATATGTGTGGACGTGAGAACATAGTTCAAAATATTAGTAACCAATAAAATAAAAAGACAATGAAAAAGTATTTCCTAACCGCCATCCTATCATTGTTGGTGGCAACAGTGTTTACCTCTTGTGGTGATAATGACATTATCGAAGAAACTGAAAAACCATCATCCGAGCTCAAAGTATGGGTAGAGCCGTATCACATCAAAGGTGCGTCCTTGGATGAAGTAACAACTTACATGAGTGGTACAATGATGCGTTACCATTTCGAGGCAGAGAACAAGACCGCTGATAGTTTTCAGTTGGTATATAAGACGGGTAATGGCAACGAGGCTATTCTCTATAGTTTCTTGCGAAGCGACAGCACCCTGTATTCAGTCATTGATACGGAACTTATCTCCAACAGCCGTCTGATAATAGACTATCTGAAGAAACACTACACTCTCGTATATTCATCCGATGAAACTTCCTACGAATACTGTTTCACCACCGAGGATAGGTCTATGGTCATTACCACCATGAAGGTGTCTGATGTATGTTTTAACGTGAACTATTCCTTTGTTTATTAAAATAATGAAGATTGCCACTATCAGATTTTTCAGTTCTGGTGGTGGCAATCATTCTTTTGTGTAGTTGTATTCATGTGGACGTGAATACATGTACACAACTGTATAATCTTCTATGTAAGACCTTTATAATCCTTATCTCGTCGAAAACGATGAGTTATCTTTTTCCAGAGTATTTTCATTTACCAAGATACAGCTTCGCCCCACACCATGAAGGATGCAACTGGAGTTCCACCTGAGAGACCTTTCATTTATGTCAGCGGAGCATGACGTAAAGCCAGGTCACTCAGCAGGAAGGAGCATCACGAAACGACATGCGGTATCTAACAAACTGAGTAGGTGGGACGCAAGCGTTACCCACTTAATCAGTTTGCCTATACTGCATGTCCATTCGTCGAGAAGATGCTCTTGCTCACAGCTGCATTCTTCATTGTCCCTCCCTTCTTACAACTTATAAAAAGATGGCTGTCCTCTTTTCAATATACCCTAAAATCCGCAACTATCATCCAATACACGATTAAGGGTAGATTTATGAGTCGTTAGTAGCAGCTTTCAGTAAAAAGCAACAGCACAACATCAATATGTAGCCACCATCCCCTTACCCCACGATG